>Ga0157370_10000700_pt1 | contig 41896 bp, 41 predicted proteins | sample C35metaG_FD_113463 | JGI IMG/M metagenome (GOLD analysis project Ga0157370, IMG submission 113463) | Corn rhizosphere microbial communities from Kellogg Biological Station, Michigan, USA - C3-5 metaG | ecosystem: Host-associated > Plants > Roots > Rhizosphere > Soil | place: USA: Michigan...
GGTGATCCATGCCAACAAAGGACAAAATACGCGGATCAACTCTATCAACAGTTTCAAGGAAGGAAATATTCGTGTGCTTGTTGCCACTGATGTGGCCTCCCGGGGAATTGATGTCAGCGAGGTGAGCCATGTGATCAATTTTGATGTACCTATTATTATCGAAGATTATGTACACCGTATCGGACGTACAGGAAGAGCCTTTGCAACAGGTGAAGCACTCACTTTTTGTACAGAAGCTGAAAAATATTACATCCGGAAGATAGAAAAATTGATCAGACAACAAATTCCTGTTGTAGCTTTGCCGCCTGAAGTTTTTGTGGAAGAAACACCATATGACGAAAGACAAGCCATTGCAAAGGAAATAGATCTTCAAAAAAGAAAGGATGACCCTGATTTTAAAGGTGCATTCCATGAAAAGAAGAAAACATTTCCGCCGGCCGGAAAGAAAAACGACAGGACACCTCCATGGAAGAAAAAGAAGTTCAAAAAGTAAAGCATTCTGCCATCAGGCTTACACCGCTTAATGTACTTGCTGCGGGAAGCCTGGTTGCTGCTTATTTTTTTCTGACAGGAGATGCTTCAGGAGCGGGGATCGAAAAGAAAGTAAACTGGCTGTTTGCTGTACTTTGTCTATTTGCCTGCCTGGTGGCCATCATTTCAGATCTGATCTTCCGGAAAGCTATTCCCTCGCTCAAAAAGCTGTGGGTAGTAGAGTGTACCCTGATCTTATTTACCCTAGTTTTGATACTTATTATAAAAACCATCATATTTTAAAATGAAGAAAGCTGAAATAAAAATCACCGTAGAACTGGATGATAATAATGTGCCCGAAAACCTGTTGTGGGAATCAACCGATTCAGAAACTAAAGAGCAGGTTGCGGTAAAATCTATGATGCTTGCCCTGTGGGACCACAATTACAAAAACTCTTTGAGGATTGATCTCTGGACTAAGGATATGCCGGTAGATGAAATGAAAAGATTTTTTTATGAAACGCTGCAAACCATGGGAGATAGCTTTCTGAAAGCAACCGGCGAAAAATTAATTGTAGAAGACCTGCGGGATTACTGCGCTCATTTTGCAGATAAAATGGGGATTACACAACAATAAGAAATGAGGATCCAGGGAATTTTAGGTGCAGTAATTATGGCTGCTGGTGGGTTATGTCCGCTAATCAGAGTGCCCATCATGGGCAACTGGAACTATTTTGATATTGATCAGACGCTGGCTACAGTATTCTATTGCCTGGTGACCATAGCGCTCATTGGGGCTTTGCTCCAGAAAGCGGGACTGATCCGTTTTGCTGGTTGGGCTGGTATCGGGCTGGTCATCATTACCTTGGCAGGGGTGTATTTTAAGTCTCACGATTATTTCAGCTTTGTGCATTTCAAGAAGATCATCAACTTTGCGGCCGGTATGGTCAAATACAAATGGGGCTGGCTCGTTATTTTTGCAGGCACCTTATGCCTCATCAGTGTCAGGAAACCCAAAATATTTAATACAGAACAGGCGCCAGTAATCTAGCGCCTGTTTCTAATTTAAGCCGCCCAGGGCTTTTCTCTTTTTCTTTCTTTTGTACTGCGTATGTTTTAGTGAGCCTTCTCCACTGATGACACTGATATTGCCATCGGCCTCCAGAATGGCCAGTTTAACATCTTTGTAACGATCTACGCCATGTTCCCGGCAGGCTTCCTGTAATTCTTCGTTGGTGATGTCAAGTGCACTCAATTTGTCAAAATCTAATTTTCCATCGTGGATCAGGATCTCCGGTTTTTGCAGAACCAGGTCACGAAGGCGTTTGTTTTTGAACATGAATTTCTTTAAGACATAGTTGAGCAGGAACAGCACTGCAGCCGCACAAAGACCACCCAGCAAACTCGAATCTGATCCGACCATTGCATTTTGAACCGCATTGCTAATTAAAAGAATCAATACTACATCAGTAGTGTTTAATTGCGAAAGTTCTTTTTTCCCGGTCAGACGGATGGCCACCAGCATAAAGGCATATACAGCCAGGCTTCGCAGTGCAATATCTAAATAAGGGTTCATTGCTCCATGTTTTTGTACTCTGCCATATTTTATCATGGCAATACAATATTATTGATATTTAAATTACAAAGGGCATTAATGAATTAAAAATAAGTGATTAAAAATTATCTTTGCCCCAAGATGCATTTATTAAACCAGGTAAAATACCTTATAAAAAAAGAAATACTATTGGAATGGCGGTCAAAATATGCCATAAATGGTGTTTTATTATATGTAGTGTCATCGGTATTTGTGTGTTTTCTGTCGTTTATTACCATTGACAACAAAATCACCTGGAATGCCTTATTTTGGATCATTATCCTTTTTTCTTCCATTAATGGTGTTTCCAAAGGTTTTTTGCAGGAAACCAAAGGCCAGCAGTTGTACAGCTATATCGTGGCCAGCCCTATAGCTATTATCCTGGCCAAAACGATTTATAATATTTTACTGATGCTGGTCCTGACGACCATAGCACTGGCTGTATACACGACCGTTTTTAGTTATGTACCCGTGGACTTTTTGATGTTCTATGTGGCTGTTGTATTGGGGAGTTTAAGTTTTTCTACCATTTTTACCATGGTTTCGGCTATCGCGAGTAAGGCTGGCAATGGCGGAATGCTGATGGCTATCCTGAGTTTTCCGGTCATCATTCCAGTACTTATTGTATTGATCAGGCTGGCAAAAAATGCCATTGACGGGCTGGACAGAAGTGTGAGCCTGGATGAGATCGGTATCTTGCTGATGATTAATGTAATGGCCATTTGTGCATCTTTATTGTTATTTCCTTACCTTTGGCGCGATTAAATATGAACGGATTTATGTACAAAAGCTGGTGGAAGATCTTAGGATCTGTAATTGTTATATATACAACAGTGGCCGGTTTGCTGTTGGGTGTACCCCATCTGCCGATTTTAAATGAGACCATCAGGAACCTCTATTTTCATGTGCCTATGTGGTTTGCCATGCTGACACTTTTTTCCATATCCGTTTTTTACAGTATTAAACATTTGCTGACCGGCGACCAGGCAGATGACCTGCGGGCAGTAGAGAGTGTGAATGTCGGTGTGGTTTTCAGTTTACTTGGACTGGTCACCGGCTCTCTTTGGGCCAAATATACCTGGGGGCAGTACTGGAGTTTTGACGTTAAACAGAATTTTACTGCTGTGGCCATCCTCTTGTATTTTGCCTATCTGATTTTAAGGAACGCGATTGATGAGCAGCAAAAAAGAGCTAAGATCTCTGCAATTTATAATATTTTCGCTTTCCCAATGATGATTGTACTGATCCTGGTTTTACCAAGGCTATCGGATTCCCTGCATCCGGGTAATGGCGGAAATCCGGGATTTAACAAGTATGATCTGGATGAAAGAATGCGGATGGTGTTGTATCCTGCCTTTATTGGCTGGTCTATCATCGGTTACTGGATTTATACCATCCGTTTTAGAATCCGTTCCATAGAAAACCAACAAAATTCATAACATGAAGAAGTTTATAGTGGCTTTGGCCCTTTTGTTCAGTTCGGTACATCTGTTTGCTCAGACAGATAGTGTAGAGATGGCCGATGTGCTGCGCAGCAATGGGAAAATATACGTTGTCGTGCTCTGTATCGTGATTATCCTGGCAGGACTGCTGTTTTATCTGTTTTCGCTGGATCGCAGATTAAAAAAAATCGAAAAAAAATCTTCTGGTAAAAACTAATTTTAAACTGTTTAAGGCCAGTTTTTGCTGCATTTTAGCTGTGGTGTTGTGCATACACTAAGTGGTTTTTTATTTGCATTAATCACTTTTTTTAATGCAATTTTGCACCAAAGAATAAGAACTTATTTCAAATTCATAAAAAACAAATAATGGCTAATACAGCAAACGAGACCAATTTTTTTACAGATGTTTGTAAAAATTTTGACAGTGCCGCCCAATTCACCTCCCATCCGGAAGGTTTACTAACCCAAATCAAAGCTTGTAACAGTGTGTATCGTTTCCAGTTTCCAATTCGCAGAGGAAACGGATTTGAAGTTATTGACGCCTGGCGTGTAGAGCACTCTCACCATATGAGCCCAACCAAAGGTGGTATCCGTTACAGCGATATGGTAAACGAAGATGAGGTAATGGCACTGGCGGCTTTAATGACCTACAAATGCGCCATCGTTAACGTACCTTTTGGAGGCGCAAAAGGAGGGATCAAAATTAACCCTAAAAACTATACTACAGGGGAACTGGAGAACATTACCCGTCGTTATACCACAGAATTAATTAAAAAGAACTTTATCGGTCCTGGTATTGACGTTCCCGCTCCAGATTATGGATCCGGCGAGCGTGAAATGAGCTGGATCGCAGATACCTATATGACCATGAACCCTGGTCAGCTGGATGCCCTGGGTTGTGTTACCGGTAAGCCGATTGCCTTACACGGAATCAGAGGCCGTAAAGAGGCCACAGGCCGTGGTGTAGCTTATGCGGTTAGAGAATGTGTAAGTGTAGCTGAAGACATGAAGAAAATCGGTCTGAAAGCAGGCTTAGGTGATAAAAAAGTAATTATCCAGGGTTTAGGTAACGTAGGTTACCATTCAGGTAAATTCCTTGCAGAATTCGGTGCAACCATCGTTGGACTTTGTGAATTCGAAGGTGCCATCTACAACGAAAATGGAATAAACATTGACGAAGTATTTGCACACCGTAAATTAACCGGATCCATCCTTGGTTTTCCAGGTGCCAAAGAATTTAAAAATTCCATGGAAGGTTTAGAGCAACCTTGTGATATTTTGGTCCCTGCTGCTTTAGAGAACCAGATCACAGAAGAAAATATCAGAAATATCAAAGCTAAAATCATTGCTGAAGGCGCGAACGGACCAACTACTCCGGAAGCAGAAGCTATCTTCACTGAAATGGGAGGTATCATCATTCCGGATATGTATTGCAACGCCGGTGGTGTAACTGTATCTTACTTTGAATGGTTGAAAAACCTTTCTCACGTCGCTTTTGGACGTATGGAAAACCGTTATGCAGAAAATTCCAATGCCAACCTGATCAATACACTGGAAACATTAACTGGAAAAAGTATCCCTGCTGAACACCGTTCTATGCTGGTTAAAGGTGCTTCGGAGTTGGAACTGGTGAATTCAGGTTTAGAAGATACCATGATCCATTCTTACCATGAGATCAGAGAGACTTTAATGATCAAACCCGGTGTTCAAACCTTAAGAACAGCTGCTTTTGTTGGTTCAATCGACAAAATTGCTGTTTCTTACATGAATTTAGGTATCTGGCCATAATCAGGTCTTGAACCGATAGGAAAAGCCGCAACGAAGTTCCGTTGCGGCTTTTTTATTACACAGGAATGAAGATCTTTCCCTGCTCGCTTTCGTATATTTAAGAAACATGATGATAAGATCCCATCTCCGTTTAATGATACTTGCCTTGCTTTTTCCGGGAGGCTGCACTTCAGGCAAACAAGATTTGGAAAGCCATAACGGGTTTGCCATTCTACCCGTGGTTCAGAAAAATGAAAAAGTAGCCGATTTTGCCGGAGGTTGTTTCTGGGCAATGCAGGAGTGTATGCTGGAACTCAAAGGCGTACATAAAGTGATTAGCGGATACGCAGGCGGGCAGACCATGAACCCGGATTATACTGCTGTTTCCGCAAAAAACACGGGGCATGCAGAAAGCGTGCAGGTCTATTACGATCCTTCTGTAATTAGTTATGAGCAATTGGTTTCTGCTTTTTTTTACGCGCATGATCCAACTCAGATTGACGGGCAGGGGCCTGATCTTGGCCCCGATTACCGGTCAATTGCCTTTTACCGTTCCCCGCAAGAATATAAAATCATCAGAACGGTGATGGATAAGATAGAGCAAAGCCATTATTATACAGATCCGTTAGTTACCGAATTAAAACCTCTTGACGTTTTTTATCCAGCAGAAATGGTACACCAGGATTATTACAGAGCACATTCCTGGGAGCCCTATATCCGCCGTGTTTCCAAACCTAAAGTCTTAAAAATGAGAAGCCATGTGCCTTCTTTGGTCCGGCCAGAATACCTCCATTAAAGCAGCTCTGTTTTTTATTGTTTACTTTTTGTCAGAGAACTATCAATAAAATGTCATCAATTGGAATAGAGGGCTTTCCGAAGTGATTAGGCGGGTATATTTTTTATATTTGTGGTTATTCTTTTAACAGGTAAGTATCCATGAGAAAAAGTGCAATTATAGGCTTAATCACAATCGCGATTTGTGTGGGGTTTTTGGTAAGCTTAAATGCTGACACCAGTAATTATTCGACCTTTACAGAAGCTGCTAAAGATGCCAGAGAATTCCATGTAATGGGCTACTGGGAAAAAAACAAAGGCATGTACTATGATGCACAAAAAGATGCCAATCACTTTGCTTTTTATATGAAAGATTCTAAAGGACAGGTGAATAAAGTAGTTTATAATGGTGCTAAACCTCAGGATTTCGAAAGATCCGAAAAACTTGTCCTCATCGGGGAAATGAAGAACGATACTTTTTACGCTTCTAAAATATTGATGAAATGTCCTTCCAAATACAATGATAACCTGGTGGAAGTGAAGCAGGACGGACAAGTAAAACAATACAACTAACACATTTAATGGATATACAATTTGTTGGAGAAAACCTCCTTCCCGGCAAGATCGGGCAATTTCTTATTGTTCTGGCATTTTCAGCCTCTTTGCTTTCAGCTTTATCTTATTTTTTCGCAACAAAAAATAAAGAACCAGAAGAGCAAAAATCCTGGCAACGTTTAGGAAGGATTGCTTTTGTCATCAACTGGCTGAGTGTTATAGGTATAGGTTCAACTTTGTTTTATCTGATCCTGAACCATTTTAATGAATATTATTACGTTTATTTCCATTCTTCAAAAGCTTTACCTGTTTATTATATTGTTTCTGCCTTTTGGGAAGGACAGGAGGGAAGCTTCTGGCTTTGGGCATTCTGGCAATCCCTGCTGGGTGTTATACTGATCCGGAAAGCTAAAAACTGGGAAAATGGCGTGATGACTGTGGTTGCTTTTTCGCAGACTTTTTTAACTTCCATGTTGTTGGGGGTAGAGATCTTCGGTGAACGGATCGGAAGCTCGCCTTTCATCCTGCTCAGGGATGCGGTGAACCTGAAAGACATGGCACCGGTTGTTTTTGCCAACCCGGAAAATTTCAAGAATTACCTTAAATTTATTACCGACGGACGCGGTTTAAATCCATTGCTGCAAAATTACTGGATGGTCATCCATCCGCCAACCCTTTTTCTGGGCTTTGCGAGTATGGTGGTTCCTTTTGCTTATGCCGTTGCCGGACTATGGCAGCGAAAATATAAAGACTGGGTTAAACCAGCCATGCCATGGGCTTTATTTGCCTGCATGATCCTGGGAACAGGTATTATCATGGGTTCTTTCTGGGCTTATGAAGCACTGAATTTTGGCGGTTTCTGGGCCTGGGATCCAGTAGAAAATGCATCGATGATTCCATGGCTTATGCTTATTGGCGGAGTACACGTGATGATTGCTTACAAGAACACCGGACATGCCTTTTTTACCGCAATAGTTCTGGTGCTGTTGAGTTTTATCCTTGTACTGTATGCTTCCTTCTTAACCAGAAGCGGTATTTTGGGTGAAACCTCCGTACACTCTTTTACTGATCTGGGCATGTTTGGACATCTGATCCTGTATAACGTGGTTTTCCTGGCCATTCCGGTCTACCTGCTGATCTCCAGATGGAAGGAGTTGCCGATCACCAATAAAGATGAGGAAACCTATTCTAGGGAGTTCTGGATGTTTATCGGTGCCCTGGTGGTTACAGTAGCTTGTATCCAGGTGATCTTCTCTACCTCCGTTCCTGTATTCAATAAAGCTTTTGGAACCAATTTTGCACCTCCAATAGATGCTATTAAATACTATAACCAATGGCAGGCACCTTTTGCCATTCTGGTGACCATTATATCTGGTTTCTCACAGTTCTTGAAGTACAAGCGAACAGATACCCGTAAATTCTACAGCAGCCTGATTGCATCTATTATTATCTCCCTGGTGGTAACCGCCTTGTTTGTTTGGGTAACAGATGTTTATAATAACCTGATGTATATTCTGCTGAGTTTTAGCTGTGTATTTGCCATCTTGTCTAATGCCCGTGTTGTTGTGCAGGGCTTTGGGGGCAAGGGTAAACTCGTAGGCGCTGCGGTGGCCCATGTGGGATTTGCCTTACTGCTGCTCGGGGCTTTAGTCGCTGCTGCGACCAGCAAACCGATCTCGATCAACGACACGAATTTCATTCCGGTAAAGGACTTTGAAAAAGTAGAGAAACCGGGGCAGAACATTGTTTTGTATAGAAATGAGCCTAAAAAAATGGGCAGGTATACGGTTACTTATGTAAGTGATACAACTGTTGCACCTAATACTTTTTATAAGCTGAATTTTAAAGTGATGGATGAAAAGACGGGGGCCATTAAAGAAGATTTCGACTTGAACCCACATGTTCAGGTGAATGAAAAGATGGGATTGATTGCCTCTCCGGATACCAAGCACTACCTCACTTTTGATATTTACACCCATATTACCAGTGCTCCGGATAAACAGGCCGCGCATGCAGGTCATGACGGACATTCAGAGGAAGAAAACTATAAAGCACCACGGGTACTGAACGTAAGTACTGGCGATACGATCCATACCAGCAGTGGTGTAATTACCGTTCAGAACCTGAACTTTAAGCCTGTGGCGAAAGATCTTAAACTGGATGCCAAAGACGTGGCTGTGGGTTTACCGCTGGAAATTAACTTGAACGGAAAAATCTATAAAACAGAGCCTTTGTTCCTGGTGAAAGGTAATAATACTTTCGATTTTGCAAGGAATATCGATGAACTTGGCCTTCGTGTCAGGTTTACCAAAATCATTCCTGACCAGAAGAAGGTAGAACTTCAGGTATATGAAAAACCGCAACAAGCTAAAGACTGGGTGGTATTTAAATCGATAGAGTTTCCATACATCAATTTATATTGGGTAGGAACGATTGTGATGGTTGTTGGATTCTTTATCTCTATTTTAAGGAGGAAAAAAGAACTAAAACCTTTAAGATGAGAATAGTCTGTCTGGGATCCGGAAATGTAGCCACACACATGGCCCTGGCCTTTAAATCGGCGGGTGCCGAACTCCTGCAGATCTGGAGTAAAACTTTAAGCCATGCGGAGGTACTTGCCGTGCAAACAGGAGCAATAGCAACAGACAAGCTTAAAGAGATAGACAGAAATGCAGATCTATATATCATTGCCGTTAAAGATGATGCTATTGCTGAAATAGCGGACGGTTTAAAAGGGATCGAGGGGCTTATTATCCATACCTCCGGTGCAACCTCCATAGATGTATTTATACCTGCTGCGATCAAGCATTTTGGAGTGCTTTATCCGCTGCAAACTTTTTCTAAAAGTAAAACTGTAGACTTTAGCAAAATACCCTTATGTATTGAAGCCGGAACAGCGGAGAGCCAGGTTCTGCTTAAAGAAATTGCAAAAGCCATCAGCCCCCTGATATACGAAGTGAGCAGCGCAGACCGGAAGTTGCTGCACCTGGCGGCTGTATTTGCCTGTAATTTCACCAACCATCTTTATCATCTGAGCCAGGAAATTCTGCAGCAGAGCCAGCTGAGTTTTGATTTGCTGAGACCATTGATCATGGAAACAGCAGAAAAAGTACAGACAGCTTTGCCTTACGATGTACAGACCGGACCGGCTGTTCGTGACGACAAACAAACCCTGGAAAGACACCTGGAATTACTGCAGAACATGCCTGAACTGGCAGAAATTTATAAAACACTAAGCAAAAGCATTAAAAAAACATATCTATAACCGAATTGCCGTTTTTGCTTCTTATTTTTGACACACATTATGAGTATTTTTAAATTAAGAATAAATTTTGAAGAACAAGGTAAAGATCCAATTGAACTTCCTATTACCGGTGGAGAATCGGTACTGGATGCTTGCCTTGACCATGGAATAGAATTACAGCACAATTGCGGTGGGGTATGCGGTTGCAGTACCTGCCATGTGTATGTGACCAAGGGAATGGACAATATTCAGGAAATCTCTGATAAAGAAGAAGATTTCATTGACAGGGCTGTTCGTCCAAGGATCACCTCAAGGCTGGGCTGCCAATGTGTAGTCATTGATGGAGATATAGAGGTAACCATACCAGACCAATCAGAATTTTTAGGCCATTAATCAAATAGAAACAACCATTTATGCAAGATAAATTTGCGCTTCCTATTTACTGGAACGACCATGAAGATATAGCTCAGGAGCTGTATGAAAAGTTTGGTGATGATTTTAATGAGGCTAAGATCTACCGCATCCGCTTTACAGAATTGATAGAGTGGGTACTGGAACTGCCTAATTTTAAAGGAACCAGAGAAGAAAGTAATGAAGGCCATCTGGAGCAAATCCAGTCTGCCTGGGTTTATGAATGGAGAGATAATCAGGATTAAACGATGTTTCTGCAAAAACTCAAAGAGATCAGCACTTTCATTTTCGATGTAGATGGTGTGTTAACCAACGGCGATATTTTAGCTTCTGATAGCGGAGAGTTTTTGCGCACATTTAATATTAAAGATGGTTATGCCCTGCAATTGGCCGTCAAAAAAGGCTATCAGGTTTGTATCATCTCCGGTGGCAGCGGTACAGCCATGCAAAAACGCTTTGATGGCCTTGGAATTAAACATGTTCATCTTGGAGTATCTGATAAAGTTAAAGTCTACCAGGATTTCCTTCATCAGCATCAGATCACAGATGCTGAGGTGCTTTATATGGGCGATGATATTCCCGATTATAAAGTGATGAAAAGGGTTGGCCTGCCGGCTTGCCCGGCAGATGCTGTAGAAGAGATCAAATCCATATCTATGTATATCTCTCCGCAAAAGGGCGGACGCATGGCCGTTCGGGATGTCATTGAAAAAGTACTCCGGGTACAAGAGAAGTGGTTTGATGAAAATCCTTCTGCCGCCGATTCCGGAAAATAAAATCAGTCAAAATCTTTCTTTTTTTTTTCTGCAACAAATTAATTACAATTTGGGATTAAACCCTGTGTGTCCTTTTTCCTCTAAACCATTACAAAACACATACATTGGGAATCCCGGTAAGGAGATTTCAGCAACATTAAAACTAAAAAAAAGAAAAATTATGAAAAAGTTATTGATGATCTTCTGTTTGTTATTTAGTGTAATCACTTTTGCAAACGCACAAGGCGGCCGTAAAATGGCGGATCCGGCTGAAAGAGCTAAAAAATCGACAGACAGACTGGCTGAAAAATTGAGTCTGAATGACGATCAGAAAGCAAAAGTACTGGCTATTTACACCGATCAGGCTACGCAAATGAACAAAGCCTGGGAAGACAGTAAAGAAGACAAAAGCGCAATGAAAACCAAGGTTGCAGGCATCATGTCCGACAGTGATACTAAAATTACGGCCTTGTTAACTGATGATCAGAAAAAAGCGTATGACGCTTTAAAAGCTGAAAGAAAAGCCGCAATGGAAAAAAGGAGAGGTAACGGAGACAATGGCGGTGGTAATCGATAATTTTTTTTAAAAAATAATAAAAGCGGCTTTAGGCCGCTTTTATTATTTTAGCACCCTATGTACAAACAGCAACTTCCCATTATCCTCGCTTCGAAATCTCCCAGAAGACAGGAATTGCTCCAGCAAATGGACCTCGACTTTAAAGTCGTGTTAAAAGATGTAGATGAAAGTTATCCGGAGGGGCTAAGCCCAGCTGAAATAGCGGTCTATATTGCAGAAAAAAAAGCGAAGGCCTTTCTCGCAGACGAGCCAAACAGCATTGTGATCACAGCAGATACGATAGTGGCCTATAATGGTGAAATTATGGGTAAGCCTGAAGATGCGAAACATGCGGAACAAATGCTGACTAAACTTTCAGGCACTGTTCATAAGGTGTATACAGGAGTGAGCCTGATCTATAATGGTGAGATTTTATCTTTTTTCGACCTTACAGAAGTCTATTTTAAAAAATTAACCGCAGAGCAGATCCACTACTATATTGAGAACTATAAACCATTTGATAAAGCAGGAGCCTATGGTATCCAGGATTGGATAGGAATGGTTGCTGTAGAAAAGATTGCAGGTTCTTATACCAATGTAATGGGATTGCCAACGGAAAAGTTGTATACCGCACTTCTGGCTATTTAGCCGGAAGCAAGGATTGGAGTACCCCCATTTTCAAATCATAGGTGGAGAGGCTCAGCTTCTCCAGCCCGGTTTCGTCAATAACATAGTTCGTCAGTATAGCTGCCAGAACAATCATATCTACCCGCAGGGGAATAAGTCCTTTCATCCCTGCCCTTTCTTCATGTGTGGAGGCAATGAGTTCTGCAGCAAGCTTTTTATAAGCTTCGATAGGCAAAGTACAGGAAGCAATGCTCTTAACCTCCACATCCTTTAATAACAAGGTTGCAAAAGTTTCAAAAGCACCTGCCGAGCCAATTAAAGTTAAAGGCTGATGAGCAGCACAGGCCTCCTTTAATTCTCTCAGTGTGTTTTCCAGATGGTCCAGAATGATCCTCTGATCTGCTTCACTGATCGGGTCTGACTTAAAATAAGCCTGCATTAAGCGCGCAGCACCTATGTTATAGCTTTTTTTCCAAAGTACCTGTTCCGGATTACAAAGGATAAATTCGGTGCTGCCACCACCAATATCCATGATCAGTGAGGGCTCAACGATCACGCCCGTAGCCTGTACACCTTTGAAAATATAACCGGCCTCTTCTTCCCCGCTGATCACTTCAATGTCTATGCCGGCGCGCAATTTCGCGGCTTCAACAAAATCCGCCCCATTTGCAGCACTTCTCACAGCCGAAGTTGCAGTTGCTTTGACGATGTCAACCCGTTGGTTTTTGATCTCCTCAGCGAAAGCTATTAAAGTCTGAAGCCCTCTTTCGAAGGCTTCAGGTATGATGATGTTTTCGTTGATCTTTCCTTCTCCCAGTTTTACGGGTGAATTGGTCTTATAAACCACATTGACCCTGTCGGAAAGGTCTGCAATAATTAAATGAAAAGTATTGGTTCCTAAATCTATTACAGCTGCTCTCATAAGGGTGTTTTATAAGGACAAATGTATTAATTTTTATAGGCAAACCACTTGATCATCTCTTTGAAGCTTGCTTTTTTACCATACATTAAAATCCCAACCCGGTAAATCCTGGAAGCTACCCAAACTGTTCCCACAAAGCCGATCACCATCAGGCCCATGGACAACATCAGCTGCCAGTCCGGAACACCATAAGGCAAACGGACCATCATGGCAATAGGAGAGGTGAAGGGGATAATAGAAAGCCAAAAAGCCATTGGTCCGTAAGGATCATTGGTGATTACGCTTAAAGATAAGATATAACCAAAGAGCAGTGGCATCATGACCGGAAACATAAATTGCTGGGTCTCGGTCTCACTGTCTACTGCAGATCCAATCGCAGCATAAAGTGCACTGTAAAACAAATAACCGCCGATAAAGAAGAAAATAAATACAGAAATGATTTTGGTCAGTTCCAGGTTGGCCAGGCTTTTTTGAATATTCCCTATTCCTGGCGTATTTGCCGCTGCGACCTGGGCAGAAGGCATTTTTTTAGCTTGCACGCTGGCTTGCATGGCACTTTCTTTGAGATCTTTGTCGTTAACAAGCATCTTCATAGCTACAGTAGAGATAGAGGCTGTAAGCACAATCCACAGAACAAACTGAGTCAGACCCACCAGTGCAATTCCAATAATTTTCCCCATCATCAGCTGGAATGGTTTCACAGAAGAAATCATCACCTCTATAATGCGGTTTGTTTTTTCTTCAATCACACCCCTCATTACCTGCACGCCATAAAGCATAATGAACATAAACATTAAGATTCCTGAAACATACGCAATGATCGTACTGGCACCAGCACTGGAATCTTCCTCTTTACCGGTATCGCTGATCTTTTTGGTATCTATATCTACTGAGGTCTTCAGTTTATCCAGTTCTTCCTGCGCAATACCAGAGGTTTTTAACTTCTGATTCCGGATCAATTCCTCTATATCATCTGAAATCTTACTGCTCAGGGTCAGTCCGGCCTGTTTATTCCCCAGCAGTTGTATACCTTCGGGATGGTTCAGATCAAAATCTGGCAGATACAATACATAATCATAGCTGCCATTTTTTAAGGAGGACTTCATCTCTTTCAGTGACTGGTCTACATATTGATAATTTCTGTTCTTTGAAGAAGGAAGTTTTTCCAGAAGTGTTTTATTTTCGCTGACAACCGCAATTTTATTAGAGGTGCCGCTAATGCCTTGAATAGAAAAGTAGATGGCCACTCCATAAAAACCGGCAATGATGATTGGGGTAAGCAGGGTCATCACAATAAACGACTTTTTCTTAACCCGGGATAAATATTCTCTTTGTATAATGAGTAAAATCTTGTTCATGGCCTTTAGTTTTTCTGTTTTACCTTTTCAATAAAAATATCATTCATGGTCGGAATCACTTCATCCAAACGGTGGATGGCTACCTGGGGCAGTAATACCGATAATAACTCATTGGCCGTTTGTCCTGGCTTAAGCTGTACTTTGATCCTGGTCATGTTTTTATGCTGTTCCGTTTCCCGGATATCAAACGGTGTTTCTGCAGGCTGAAGTGTCCCTTCATACTCTACCCAATAGGTATTGTTGCGGTATTCCTGTTTAATGGCCTCTACAGAACCATCCAGGATCTTTTTGGATTGATGGATCAATGCAATATGGTCACATAGTTCTTCTACAGATTCCATTCTGTGAGTAGAGAAGATAAATGTAGAGCCTTGTCTGTTCAGTTCCAGAATCTCATTTTTTATAATGTCTGCATTCACCGGATCAAATCCGGAAAAAGGTTCGTCCAGAATAATCAGTTCCGGTGTATGCATTACTGTAGCCACAAATTGTACTTTCTGCTGCATCCCTTTACTCAAATCCTCCACTTTTTTGTTCCACCAGCTGCCCATTTCCAGTTTTTCAAACCAATACTTGATCCTTTTGGTGGCTTCTGCGGTGCTCAGACCTTTAAGTTTAGCCAGGTAGAGCACCTGCTCTCCAATTTCCATTTTCTTGTACAAACCACGTTCTTCCGGTAAATAACCAATTTGTGCAATGTGGTCTGAATTTAAGCGTTTCCCGTTGAATATAACTTCACCGCTGTCTGGTGCGGTAATTTGAGTTATAATGCGGATTAAGGAGGTTTTACCAGCTCCGTTGGGGCCAAGGAGTCCAAAGATCTTGCCTTGTTCTACGGTAAGACTGACGTCATCCAGGGCGCGGTGACTGGCGTATTGTTTTACAATATGGTTTACACTGAGCATAAGGTGAATTTAATTAGTTTTTTTTGGTTCTTTGTTTAGTTAGTTACGTAAAATAGCAAAACGTTACAATAAAAAATGAAATAAGCTTTTGAAAAATAAATGTACTCTTCGGAGACTACGCTTTCTGCGCGCCGCTTTGCGGCCTGCTGCGAAAGCTGAGGTCTCCTCTGAGTAACATTGATTTTTCCTGGGAGCTTAGGAGGGAGGAGAACCAGGCATGGCGCAGAACCAGGCATAACGCATATTGATATGAGTTGGTTCAATTGGTATAGAGTTTAGCGAGAAAGAGAACCTGGCATGGCGCATATCGGTATGAGTTAGTTTAATTGGTTTAGAGTTTAATGGTATAGCATCTAGCAGGTTGAAGAATCGGGCATGGTGTACAATTAATACGAAAACTCTGAAAAGAGTGAATCAGAGATGATTAGAATGAACTAATAAATAATTTGATTCTTGAAAAGATAAATAAAATCAAAAGAAATAAAATTAAGAAGTATACCCAGCTATGCGCCATATCCGGACTCTCCTCCCAGCTTAAGCGCCATGAAAACGTCAATATTACTCCGAGGAGACCTCAGCTTTGAAGCAAGACGCGCAGCGGCGCGAAAAGCGTTAGTCTCCGAAGAGTATATTGGCGTTTTACGACAGCTTAACTATTATTTTAAACCTCAGCTTTCGAAGCATGCCGCAAAGCGGCGCGGAGAAAGCGTAGTCTCCGAAGAGTACATTGGTTTTTCAAAAGCTTCAACCATAAAAAAAGCCGCGTAACGCGGCTCTTCTTAAAAAAACTAATTTGTTATTCAAAATATTCTTTCATCTTCTCAAAGAAGCTCTTATCATTCTTCCCCGGCTGAGGCTTAAAATTCGGCGACTCCCTCAATTTCTCTAAAAGCGCCCTTTCCTCACTGCTCAATGCCTTTGGCGTCCAGATGTTCACATGAATGATCTCATCACCACGGTGATACGAATTAATTTCAGGAATACCCTTACCCTTCAAACGAAGCAATTTACCACTTTGCGTACCCGGTTCAATCTTGATCTTCGCTTTACCATCAATTGTCGGAACCTCCGCACTGTAACCCAAAGCCGCATCTACAATACTCACATGAAGATCATAAACCACGTTATTTCCCTCACGCTTCAAAGTCTCGTGAGGCAACTCCTCAATCAAAATGATCAAATCACCAGGAATACCACCATTAGGCGCTGCATTCCCTTTGCCACTCATGCTGAGTTGCATACCATCACTTACACCAGCAGGTATATTGATCGTAATCGTCTCTTCACCACGAACTGTACCCTCGCCATGGCAGGAAGTACATTTAGACGTGATCTGAGAACCAGAACCATTACAAGTAGGGCAGGTAGAAGTTGTTTGCATCTGGCCCAATATGGTATTGGTCACCCTGCGCACCGAACCACTGCCACCACAAGTTTTACAAGTGCTCACAGAAGAACGGTCTTTAGCACCACTTCCATCACAGGTTTTACAAGTAACCTGTTTGTTTACTTTTATTTTTTTCTCTGCACCATTGGCAATTTCCTCCAAGGTCAGTTTCACTTTAATTCTTAAATTAGAGCCTTTAGCAACCCGTCTGCCTCCTCGTGACTGGCCTCCGCCGCCACCAAAGAAGCTTTCAAAAGGACTGCCGCCGCCACCAAAGATATCACCAAACTGGCTGAAAATATCTTCCATGTTCATGCCGCCGCCTCCGTAGCCGCCGCCACCAGATGCACCACCCACACCGGCATGACCATAATGATCATAACGTTGTTTTTTCTCCGGATTACTTAAAACCTCGTAAGCCTCTGCTGCTTCCTTAAATTTCTCTTCAGCAGCTTTATCATCCGGGTTTTTATCCGGGTGATACTTAATGGCCAGCTTACGGTAAGCCTTTTTTATCTCTTCGGTAGAGGTGCTTTTACTCACCCCAAGCACATCATAATAATCTCTCTTGCTCATAATATTAACTACCCACTACTACTTTGGCAAAGCGAATTACTTTGTCATTTAAAGTATAGCCTTTTTCTAACTCATCTATAACTTTCCCTTTCAGCTCCTCATTAGGTGCAGGGATCTTCGTGATGGCCTCATGGTTATCGGTATCGAAAGGCGTATTGATGCTTTCCATTTCCTTTAAACCTTTTTGTGCCAGAATACCTTTTAATTTACTGTGTACCAGCTGCACACCCTCCCGAACTGCCGCAACGTCAGACGCATTTTCCATCGCTTTGTTTGCACGGTCGAAATCATCCAGTACAGGTAATAAAGAAACCACTACATCTTTACCCGCAGTTTGTAAAAGTTCTACACGTTCTTTTTGTGTACGGCGTTTAAAGTTATCAAACTCTGCAAATAAGCGCAGATATTTGTCATTTAATGCGGCATTCTCCTCCTTCAGTTTTTCTTCTGCTGAAAGTTCAGCAACAGGTTCTGCAGCAGCTTCACCGGCGGTATCGTTTTCTTCGTTAGACAGCTCGCTGTTCAACTGCCCTTCGGCAGCTTTATCCGCGATTGGATTTTCGTTATCGTTGTTCTTCTTCTTGCTAAACATGGTATAGTAGAATTTTTGGTGGTAAACTCAAAAGCTTTGCCAATAGGATATTTCAGCCATGCTGTCAGTTTAATTTGAAATGTACTGTACAGAATGGCTGAAAAAGGAATTTTTTGTCAGAAATATTAAACTATTGTGGCATCCTCGTGCACGATTCCACCCTCGCATTTAATGATTCGGGAAGGCAGGGCACGAATAATGTGATAATCATGGGTGGCCATTAATACGGCCGTACCACTCTGGCTGATTTGCTTCAGGAGCATTACAATCTCTTCAGAAGTATCCGGATCCAGGTTTCCTGTGGGTTCATCTGCCAGAATGATTTCCGGGTTATTTAATAAAGCCCGTGCAATCACAATGCGTTGCTGCTCACCTCCGGAGATTTCATGAGGCATTTTTTTGATCTTGGAGCGCAAACCTACTTTATCCAGTACGTCCTTAATACGTTCCTGAATCAGACTCTTGTCTGTCCAGCCTGTAGACTTTAACACAAATTCCAGGTTCTTTTCAATGGTTCTGTCTGTAAGCAGCTGGAAATCCTGGAAAACAATTCCAAGTTTCCTTCTCAGATAAGGAACATCTCTTTCTGCAAGGTTTTTCAGATCAAAACCAGCTACCTGTCCTTCTCCATTGCCAATATGAAGGTCACCATAAATGATCTTCAGTAAACTACTTTTACCCGAACCCGTCTGTCCAATCAAAAACACGAACTCGCCTTTATCAATGTTTAAGTTCACATTAGATAAAACCAGGTGTTTTTGTTGAAAAACATCTACATTCTTTAAATTTATAACTGCGTTTCCTGTCATGCTTAAATATCTAGTTTGGCGATCTGTCCAAAAGGCAAATCTTTAATTATATTCATAATGTAAGGCAACTTGTCGCCAAGACCCAGTTTATCCAGGGACTTATCCGGCCTGTCTACCCTGAAGTATGCCAGTAAAGTGAATTTCTCATCTCTTAATTGCACATAATCCGGGATTTTGGCAATGCCTTTTACTTTGATAACATACATTGTTCAAAAATAGTATTTCCAAACGATAAAAACAGAATCAACGTATAATCATTGTCAGTTTGCTTAAGTTGAAATACTTTTTTGACCTGGAGGGTTTATATCATGGCTGGAAGGCTGTTTAGTGAGTTGTAGGTGTAATATTCTAACCATTGAAAGGGGCTCTGTATGGTCAAAACCGGTTTCTGTATTTTAAACAAACGTTTGCGTAACTTTATTTAATTCTTCGTTCAAAAGTGTATTTAAAGGATAATAAATTTCTTTCCCATACAGATTTTCTTGCTGTTTTGTTTTTTAATGTGGTTTGATGGTTGTGAGAACAGGCTAATATTATGTTTCTTTAATTGGTTTTATTTTTTTTCACTTATAAAATTATTTAAATAATGCAAACGTTTGCGTTGTTAAAAAATGTTAAATGACATTTCAATAGTAATAACTTAGGTAGTAACATATCCATTACATTATGGACCCGTCCATGTATATCGCATGGTCCTTAACAAAAACTATTGTTTCACCAACCACTAACCAAGGCAACAAATGACAAACAGCGGATCTAGTTAACCCCAGACCTTAAAGGCGTTTCTTTTTTTTGTTACAGCAGCGAAGATTGTTGTGCAAATGGAATCGTATTGATCTTACTAATCGATTATTAATTTTTTTTAAAAAAAAATATGAAGAATTTTTATAAAAAACAATTCTTTATTGTCTCCTTATTGCTCTTATTTTCCGGAGCTGTCTTTGCTCAGAAGAAAATTAAAGGAACAGTTAAAGGTTCAGATGACGGCCTGGGGCTTCCAGGCGTATCCGTTAAATTAAAAGGCAGTAACAAAGGTGTAAGTACCGACAATAACGGGAATTTTAGTATCGATGTGCCCGCAACCGGCACCCTGCACTTTTCCTATATTGGCTATGAGTCTAAAGACATTGAAATTTCTGGTCAGACCGAAATTCATGTTAAATTAAAGGCAGTTGATAACTCCCTGAACGATGTGGTCGTGATCGGCTACCAGTCCGTTTCCAGAAAAACATCTACTGCAGCCGTATCTACTGTTAAAGCAGCCGACCTGGAAAACCTGCCTTCACCAACATTTGATAAACTTTTACAAGGAAGGGTTTCCGGCTTAAATGTGCAGAGTTTTTCGGGTGAGCCGGGCGGTACGCCAACGTTTGTGGTCCGGGGAAATTCAAATATCAACAGAACAGTGAATGCAGCCCGTGCATTAAGCAGCCCTTTATTTGTGATTGATGGAATTCCGATTTCTACCGAAGATGTGAGTTCATTTGGTGATGTTACGGGAACAAACTTTTTTGCCGGACTTAACCCTAATGATATTGAAGCTATAGATGTATTAAAGGATGCAGCCGCGGCAGGAATTTATGGTTCCAGGGGTGCCAATGGTGTAGTGGTTATCAAGACCAAACGGGGAAAAGCAGGCAAACCAAACATTAATGTCAATGCTTATACCGGGATATCCAAACATGGTAAAATGCAGGAGTATATTATTGGTGCAGAAGAGCGGCGTTATAAAGTGAACTATCTGAACAAATATGCAAATTACGATCAGCAGAGATTGTATCCACAAATCCTGACAGATAGTCTAAACCCCGCATTTAACAATGCTAACGATTGGCAGGGAATATTTTTTCAAACCGGTATCATCCAAAATTACGATCTCTCTGCTTCCGGCGGAAGCGAAAACGTCAATTATCGCTTTAGTGGCAATTATTACGATGAAGGTGGAATTATTAAGGGAACTGGATTTAAGAGATATACCATGTCCGGGTCTATGGGGGCACAATTAACCCCTCGTTTGAAACTGGACGCGATCTTCAGGTTATCCAGGGGAGATCGTGCCCGGGGTCGCGGACAGGCTCCATGGGAAAATCCATTGCCGATCAGTGCAGGAACCTTCCCTACCTCCTTATTGTACATCAGCGATAGCGATATGCAGAATTTTACAGGGCAACTGGAGGTCGCTAAAGATAAAAACATCAACGATGACATTACAGCCAGTATAAATCTGGATTATGACATCAGCAAAAAATTCCATTTTTCTACACAAGGCTCTCTGCAATCGAGCCGGGGAAGCAGGGATGTGTTCAGGCCAAGTATATTGGACGCCAACAATAATTTTTATGTGCAGTCGTCCAGAACCAATTTTGATAACTTCAATATCGATAACCTCCTTTCTTATAAAACCTCTCTACATGAAGACCATCATTTTAATGTACTCGCTGGTAATACGATCAATTACAATACCAAGGCTTATTCAGGTATTGGAGGAGTAGGGCAGGGCAATAATGTGATTTCTACCGTTCAGGGTATTGATCCAAAGAATTATGTCTTAAATGATCCTAATGGAAATCTGATTACAGGTTCCAGTAGAGAATCTGCGGGATTGCTGTCTTTTTTTGGAAGACTAAGTTATGATTACAAAGAAAAATACCTGTTTTCTGCCAGCTTACGTACAGACGCATCGTCCCGTTTTGGTAAAAATTACAAAACAGGCCGTTTTGGAGCTTTATCCGCCGGCTGGGTAGTTACTGAAGAACCCTTCATGAAATTTACCGAAAACTGGTTGACTTCTTTGAAAATAAGGGGTAGTTACGGTGAGACAGGTAATTTACCAAGCGATTACTATTTGCAGTATAATGCTTTAAGGTCACAGAATCAAGGAACTTATAATGGTTCCCCTACAACCAATACCTATAATGGGGTCAATGTGGTAACCTATAATCCGAGCTCAATCACCCAGGACAACCTCACCTGGGAACATTCTGCCCAGACCAATATCGGTATTGATGCCGATCTCTTTAAGGGCCGTCTTTCTTTTTCTGTTGATGCATACAACCGCGGAACTTCCAACACCTTTTTTGATTTGATTTTGCCGGTTACTAGTGGATATGAAAAAGTTAAAACCAATGCTGTAGGTGTACGGAACCTGGGGCTTGACATTAATATTTCCGGCCGCGTATTTGCTCAGGACAGTAAATTTCAGTGGAATCCCAGGTTGATTATGTCCTTCAACAAAAACCAGGTGGTTTCTCTTCCCAACGGGAACAGGGATATCATGGTTACCGATGGAAATACGGGGACTACTTTTATCCTGACTAAAGGAAGGCCAATCTATGAATTCTTCCTGGTGAAATCGGCTGGCGTATACTCTACCCAGGCAGATATTCCTTTTGACCCCCGTACAGGAAACCTGATTACCTATTGGGAAGGCTCACAAACAGCAAAACCAGGTTCCTATCGCTGGATAGACCAGAATTTTGACTATGACGTATGGGACCATTTTGATAAAGTAAGGGTGGGCAATCCTAATCCCCGGCTTACGGGAGGTTTGAGTAATACCTTTACCTTTAAGAACTTTTCATTAGAAGTCTATACCACCTTTGTACTGGGACGCGAGGTGTATAATACTTATATTTCCAGTTTACTGGATCAATATAAGCAATTGGGTAGTTTCCCCAATACCGGCCTGATCAATCTGGACAAACTTCCAATTTGGCGTAAGCCGGGTGATGTGGCCCAATACGCGGATTTAAATCCATATGGAGATTATTATTATCAGTTTAATAATTTCTCTTCAGCTTACATGGAAAACGGATCTTATGCCAAGATTAAATACATCAACCTGGCCTATAATTTTCCGGCAAAAATGCTGCAGAAATTTAAGATGAAACGTTTACAAGTCTACGCAATTGTTGATAATGTGTATTCTTTCCAAAAATCAACATTACCTGATGTGGAAGCCGTAAATGAACTTGGGATTTATAACGGCGACGGTTACCCTGTTCCAAGAAAATATACCATTGGTTTGCAGGCCTCATTTTAAACGGCTAGATATCATAAGTTATCATTTAGAACAACGATCATGATTTTATCAAAATATAAAATAATAAGTATTGTCCTTTTAGGAGGAATGCTTTGTGCAGGTTTGTATTCCTGCAAGAAAATAACTGATCTGAAACCAGAAGGATCCGTATACGATGCGGTGTACTGGAAAACAGAAAGTGATGCCACCTCTGGTTTAATGGGGGCTTATTCTTTCTTACGCCAATCACAAACTCTTGGCCCCTCCAACATGTCTAGCTTTGCCTATGCAGATTTTACGACAGGTGTTCTGAAAGAAGGTGGTGATTACGCGCTTAATTTCCTGGTCAAAGGAGATCAGTATTATGGAACCGGCCTGAATGTGGATGATTTTGCCGGCGATTACCTGGATGATTTTCAAAGCTGGAAACCTTATTATCAAACCATAAATATGGCCAATACGGTTTTGGAAAAAGTAGGGAAGATGCCGGACAACGTATTTAAAAGTGCCGCAAATAAAAAGGCAATCCTGGGAGAAGCGTATTTTATCCGGGCTTATACTTATTTCTATATGGTCAGGATCTGGGGCGATGTGCCCTTGGTTTTGAAATACGATCCAGACCCGGTTTCTGCTAAGAATATCCAGCGTTCACCAGAAGCTGCCGTATTAGATTCCTGCGCGGCAGATATGAAAAAGGCTTCTGCTTTACTCAAATGGAACACGGGTGCTGATCATGCGGTTAGAGCCGATAAAGGGGCTGCATTTGCCTTGCTTGCCCATGTAAACAGGTGGAAATACTTTGTAACCAAAGAACAGGACACCAGGTTGCTCAGCAACGCCGTTGCGGCGATAGATTCGATTACCAATTCCGGTAATTATCAGCTTGTTCCTGCAGCCAATTTTGATCAGTTGTTTAAGGGAAGATCTGTTGAAGGGATTTTTGAGATCAATACCAGCTATGCACAAAATGAATATCAAATCAATGGCGGTTTTTACAAATATACCCTGGGCGTTCCTTATATCGCAAAGCAAACAAAGTCGACCATTTTTAACAGTGATGTAATTAATGCCATGTTCACGGATCCTCAGGATGCGCGCTATAATTATTATTTCGACAGGTCCAAATCTGATGATATTGTTCTGACCAAATACATTGGAAAGAACAAACAAAACCTCCAATATCTTGATCAGAATAACCAGGCCGGAGCAGTTATTGACTGTAACATCAGTGTGTTCAGATTGGCAGAAATGAAATTGCTGAGGGCTGAATGTAATGAACTGTTGCACAATAATAGTGCAGCCGCTGCAGATCTGAATGATGTGAAAAGAAGATCTAATTTACCAGACTTTGCCGAAGGCGGTGATAACGACCTGAAAACAGAGATTTTCGAAGAAACCTTTAGGGAGTTGTTTTGCGAAGGACATACCTGGTATGATATGGTACGCAATAAAAGAGTAGTGGATTACATCGGTTCAGACCGTTTTTCTCAAGCCAGATTTGACGGTGAAGGCTGGAAATGGCCAATAAACCGGGCCCTGTTTGTAGACAACAAAGACCTTGCCCAGAATAAATACTGGATTGGTATACTCAGATAAAATAGGTTTTTTATTTAAAATGAATATTATGAAACTCAAAACATCATACATCTTAACTTTATTCTTCGCTTCAGGATTGCTGATCATGGCGTGTAAAAAGGATAAGTATATTATAGGAGGTAGTCTGCAGGATGCTCATGTTAATATGACAACCTACGATTATCTCAAATCAAAGCCTCTTTTTGATACATTGGTTACCCTGATTGACAAAGCCGGGATGAAGGAGGAGATTAATGGAAATACAACTTTCTTCGCACCTACAGATTATTCTATTAAAGATCTGCTGGCCAGACGTACAAAAATCCTGCAACAGGAACAAAATGATGAAAACCTCAAGTATACTCTGAATGATTTACCTGTTCCAGAACTGAGAGATTCATTAAGATCCCATCTTTTTGTAGGTAAGATAAACAGAGAACAGCTGTCTTTGCAAAATAAGCTCTACAAGAGTGTTTCGGGAGAGGATTTTTCTATATTATTAGTAGAAACAACAGCTTATACAGGTACTGTTACCACCAAACCACAATATCTTTATCTGGTTAAGGTTAAAAATGGACTTGATCCGGTGCCACTTCCAAATGACTATCCAGACGAAAACAAGGATGATATGGAGCTTTGTCAGACTTCGGGAATCATTACCACAAATGGAATTTTGCATGTTTTAAACAATCAACATAAGTTTTATTGGTAACAGCAGCCCGTTGGCACTCGTTAACATAAACTCATCATGATTTTATAATAGAAAAATATGAAACCTTCATGATTTTTTAAACCACAAAGTGGCATGAACCGAACTTGTGAGCTCTTGAACACAAAAAAGAACATAAACACTGGTGAAAAATAAATCTGATAGCTTCATCACAATTGAAAATCAAATTATATATAGATGAAAACTATAAAATATAGCTTAGTACTTATTGTATCGGTAAGTCTAATTTGGATAAGTTGCAAAAAGATACCGGTAGGTTTTATCGGAGAAAGTATGTATTACAAAGACAGCCCTTTTTCAATAGAGCAGGGCAATGTTAAACAGGTTACCAGTGCATTGAATCTGGATGGTTCGACACTTCCGGTCACGGTGACCTTGCTGGAGGTTCGTAAAAAAGGGACTAGCCAGAAGGCTGAAGAATTTTACGTTCCACATGAGGTATATGTGTATAATGCCCCTATAAACCCTGATATCGATACCACCATTGCTATGGTCAATGCAAAAAGAGAGAAAAAGATGATCCCGGCCTTTGAATTTTTACCAAGTGGCCAGTTTTATTTTAATGCGGGTACCATATTTTTGCCGCCGAGATCCCAATACGAATTTGATGTCCAGGTGAGTAACGAGAGTGGTACAAAAACGTTTAAGAACATTGGGGAAATTCACTTTACCGATCCTGAAATGTCGAAAATTTATTCAATTGCGGGAAACTGGTTCTCCGACAACTCTACAGCCAATGGCGCCCTGTCTTCTAATCCGGAGATGACCATTACGAAGATCAGCAACCAGGGTACAAATGCAATATTGAAAATTGTGGATCAGAATGGTGTTGCCTTTAATCCTAAGAAAGGAGAAATCATTAAAAGGGGTGACCGGCCCACTTTTGAATCTTATGCAAAGTTTCACCCGGTTACGTATACAGATACCTCGTTGGTATGTAATTATGAAATTACCCCTTTTCCAATAAAGAGAATTAGCGGTTATGGTGATTTTCTGATTTACTACCGGATTCCAAGTACTTATGCAACCTTAACAAATCCACCTGCAAGTCAACCTGCTGGAACCACTTTTAGTATTAATCCACGATTTGGTTTTCAGATTAAACAGGAGGGCACCTACCTGGTTACGGTAAAACTAAAAGGGGTATTACACAAATAAATACAGTTAAAAGCAATGAATTTTAAGCAATACCCAGGGTAATCGTTAAGGATCATCCTGGGTATTTATCTGATAATCATTATTGAACCGCTGAATCGTTTTTCATCTTCGTTCAGGTTCAATATATAGTAATACACGCCTGCAGGAACATCATTGCCCTTGTATCTTCCGTCCCAGGGTGCTTTAGTTCCTTCAAAAACCAGGTTTCCATAACGGTCTACCACTTTAAGTTCTGCCTTCGGATAGGTATCCAGAGCTTCGATGTTCCAGACATCATTAATATTGTCGCCATTCGGGCTGAACGCATTTGGGATGATGATTTTTTCCAGTACCCGGACAAATACAGTCGAAACCGCACCTGAACAGCCCGCATCTGAGGTGGCCTGCAGCGTATAAGTAATGTCATGCTCCGGAGTTGCGACAGGCCGTAATTTTTCCGGATTGTCAAGTCCGGTCGAAGGTGTCCACAGATATCTTACACGGTCTCCGCTTATCTTTCCGTCCAGCTGAACCGACTGTCCTTTTCTTATTTTCTTGTCACTACCTGCATCTGCCACAACTTTGTCCAGTACAGTGACCAATACCTGTGCAGTACTAACACAGGCCCCGTCAGATACGCTAACAGTGTATAGAGTGGTTACCTCGGGTTTGGCTATGGGATTTGAAACAGCCGCATTTGATAAACCCAGGGAAGGAGACCAGCTGTATACACTACCTCCATGAGCCTGTAGTGTGGTTTCCGTACCCTGACAGATGACGGGATTCGCCTGATCTACGGTGGCTACCGGCGGAGCCAGAATCTTCACCTCTGTACTTGCAGAGGAAGAACAGGAACCGGTGGTAACTTCCACCGTATAAATACCGGCCATCTGCATCGTGGCCGCAGGAATAACCGGTGATTGCGCTGTAGAGCTAAAGTAGTTTGGCCCCGACCACAGATAAGTACCGGTAACGCCTGTTACATTCAGAACAATTTGCTCTCCCTGACAAAATTTAAGTACAGGTTCTACCACAGGAGCCGGTAATGGATTTACCTGCACAGTTAAAGGGGCCGAGGCTGTTCTGCAGCTCGCAGAACTCGCCTGATTTGCGGCGAGTGCTAAACGATACTGGTAGGTTCCTTTAACTGCATCCGCAAAATGAACCCTAAGATTTTGCCTGGTTTCACCCGCAAGATCAACCCAGCCCGAACCTTCATTTTTCTGCCAGATATAAGTTGCCGTTGCAGGCCCGTTTGCGGTCGCGGAAAAATGAATATCGGTCGTTTGATGCTCACAAATGATTTCTGTCACTTTAGCAGGATCACTATTAATGGATGTATGGATTTCCGGACCGCATGCCCTGAACGTAATGTCATCTAATGCGATGTCATTACCTCCTCCTCCTGGTCCGCTGTTCACAATTTTCAGTTTAACCCGGTTTACATTGGCAGGAGTGGTGAACTCCAGCGCATATTGTTTCCAGTCCGTGGCACTTCCTTCCGGGATGTCTCCGATATCTTTAGAACCGAGTACCTGATCATCCGGAGTCAGGATGGAGAAAACAAGCCTTGGTTTTTTGCCGCTGTATTTTAATAAATTGATCACCCAGGCTGCGAACTGGTAGGTGGTATTCGGGCAAAGATCTGTGTTGACCTCGGCTTCATAAAATATACCCGGGTCATAACTGGCATTCACAATCATCATATAGCCATCCGGGTCATTTGGAGTATGATTGGGAATTTGAAACCAGGCATTGGGCAGCATGCCATTGGTACTTTTTGCAATGGCATATTCCCCGTCGTTGGGGTAACCTGAACCAACATAACGGTATGATGTGCTTGAACCCAGCGAGGGGGCAAAATTGGGGGTGCCGTGTCCAAAATCAATATTAATCACCGGATCTCCGAAGGAGCCGGTACAAATTTGCTGGGCGAAACTCTGTTGTTGTATCGCCCATATCAAACAAAATACTATAAAAGACTTTTTAAGCAGCTCCACTGGATGTAATTGAAGAGCAATATAAATATATTATCTCAATCCAGGCTGTTTAAAAATTCAATCGTATTGACATTATCTGCATAGTCCCAGAGCCTTGGCTCCTGGCTTTGCCCAAAGGCCAGCACCGGAATATTCAAGTGTAAGTTTGCTTTACTCACCACGCACTGGATCTGCGCTTCCTGCTGAAGTAAGGTCTGTTCTACCGCATTCAGATCTGTATAGTATTCGTAATACAAAACCGCAAGAGGAGAGGCAAGGCTGGTGTCTTCTTTTAACAATAGAAAACCATTGTCAAAATGTTTTGCCGCATTAACCAGGTAGATGGATTTGTTGTAATCGTAATTGTTGTTGTACTTGAAGTGATTAAAAATAGGTTGAAATACTTCCAGCGGTTCAAAGAAATGCTTAATCTCATAACCTTCCGGCAGGTAAATTTTTGAAACATTCCGGCAGCCCAGACCAAAATAATCAAAGATGTCATGCCCTAGTGCTTCAATTTCTACTGTGCTTTCTGCTCCGGTCAATACAGCAACACTGTTTCTGTTTTTTCGGATAATATGCGGTACTTTACCAAAATAATATTCAAAATATCTGGAGGTATTGTTGCTTCCGGTCGCAATGATGGCATCAAAGTCTTTTAATCGTTCTGTATAAATAATACGATCAGACAGCAAAGGTTCCATGCGGATCAGTTCCGCAAGTAAGGCCGGGAGCAGTTTGTCATCAGAAGAAGATAATTTTATGAGTGCAATATTTCCTGTTGCCAGGACACAAAGTACATCATGAAAACCCACCATTGGAATATTCCCGGCTAAGATTAATCCAATTTTTTTAGGCGATCTGCTGAGCTTAATGCCCTCGAACCATTTTTCAATGTCCTCATCAGACAGCATAAAATGCAGGGAAGAAAGTGCTCTTTCTACTTCTGCCTGGGTAAACCATGCATTACTGTTTGAAGAAGATAAAATCAGGTTTTTGAATTTATCATCTGGCTGATCAAGGAACAGACTAAGTTTTTTGAATGCAATAATTAATTTTTCTGCTGTTAGGCTCGACATAATGAAACTAAAATTAAAGTATAAGTGTTATATTTGCATTGCAAAGTTAAACTTAGCAATAGATATACACGAAGACATGGCTATTAAAATAACAGACGAATGTATTAACTGCGGAGCATGTGAGCCTGAATGCCCTAATAATGCAATTTACGACGCAGGCACAGCCTGGAGATTTTCTGATGGTACCAATTTAAATGGTATTATAGATTTTGGAGATAAAGAAATTGATGCAGAAGCTGCTCAGGAAGCTGTTTCTGATGAGGTTTATTACATTGTATCTGATAAATGTACAGAATGCAAGGGATTCCATGATGAACCCCAGTGTGCTGCCGTTTGTCCGGTTGATTGTTGTGTAGACGATGAAGATGTAAGAGAAACTGAAGAAGAATTATTAGCTAAAAAGGCCTGGTTACATCAGGAAGGTTAATTCCAATCATATTTAAACAGAAGCCGGTCCATCTTTGGACCGGCTTTTTTTTTCCTTTTACTTTAGAGCAATTAAGACGCTCGTTTATCCAGATCTGGTATTCGTTTAGTATGATTGCGCTTTGTCAGGAGAGTCACTGCGCCATGAGTGCGCCTTTTTACTGAAAAAAGGCGCACTCATGGCGCACTCATTGCGCACTCATGGCGCAGTCATACTAAATGAATATACGGCCAAAATGCAGGCAATATATTTAATACTTTGATCTGTTATACGTCGGCTTTATTTGGAACAATGAGTACCGGGCAGGCCGACTTTCTGGCTACGTGCTCTGCAACGCTACCCATCAGAAAGTGATAAAGGCCGGTTCTGCCATAGGTTCCAATCACAATAAGGTCTGAACCCCATTCATCAGATTGTTGAATAATTCCATGTGCAGCACTGTCCACGACACTCAGATAGGTTGTCGGAATTCCATGGCTGAATTTGTTCTCGATCTCCTTAAGCAGCAAATGGCTGTTTTCATCACTGTTGTCATAAGTCTCCAGGAATACAGGTGCCATAGAAAGATCTGGATTAATGTTGGCCGGTACAGGTTCAATGATGTTGACCAGGGCCACCTCAGCACCGAAAGTTTTGGCAATCTCATAACCGGTTTTAGCTGCCTTTTCGGAGCAGGTACTGTTGTCAACGGCAATTAATACTTTCTTAAGGTTCATAATTAGAGATTTTGGTTTATATAAAAATAGCAATTTTATCTGAGACCTTCGTCACAGTGATATAAAGATAGGAGATCAAAAAATGTGCCCTAATGATCTAAATCATGGAATATTGAATTCCAGGTCATTTTTTTATAATCGAATTCCCAGCCTCTATTATTGCGATATAATTATTAATTTAGATCAAAAAAAAGATGAACCCGCAGATTAAAATAATTATTATGCACACAGGGCAATAATAATTTTAATCATCAAAGGCTCCATCTTACAAAAAAAACAATAAAATAGATAAAAAGATGAACCTGAAATATTTCCTATTGACCTTTTGTGCTGTATTCCTGATCACTACAGTGAAAGCACAGGAGCCTGCAGCGTCTGCAGAAATTATCCTTAAAGAAGCTTATCAACAAGCTGCAAAAGAAAAAAAGAATGTATTCATTATTTTTCATGCTTCCTGGTGTGGTTGGTGCCATAAAATGGACGAAGCAATGAATGATGTGAGTTGTAAATCTTTGTTTAACGATCAGTATGTAATCCGGCATCTGGTGGTTAATGAATCTCCTCAAAATAAAAAACTCGAAAATCCAGGTGCACAGGAAATACTGGCCAAATTTCATGGAGATAAGCAGGGGATTCCTTTTTGGCTGATCCTGGACAAGAACGGAAAGTTACTGGCCGATTCTCAGATCAGACCGCAAGGCGCAGGATTGGATGTGGTAGGGGAGAATATTGGCTGCCCTTCTAAAAAAGAGGAAATCGCTGCCTTTAACAAAATATTAAAAAATACTTCCCGTTTAACGGAACTGCAATTGGGCGTCATCAGCAAAAGGTTTGAAGCCATCAATACAGGACATTAATCCTATTATATGACAACAGAACAACAGTTTGGCCTATGCCGGGTTTCTATAGCTCCGCTTAGGGCTGAACCCAGTGACCGGTCGGAAATCGTATCACAGCTCTTGTTTGGCGATGGAGTAGAAATTACAGAGCAAAAGGACAATTGGCGTAAGATCCGGAATATTTACGATGAATATGAAGGCTGGGTGGATATGAAGCAGCTGGAGATTGTGCCCGGAGAAGAGGCCGGTACTGTTTCAGATTTTGTTGCTCCTCTGGCCTTGGAGAATGCGCTCATCGCCGAAGATGGGAGCAGCTATTATCTGGCTGCAGGAAGTAATCTTCCCGGCTTTAGCAATGGCTATTGCAGCCTTGGGAACTTGAAATTTAAACTGAACTTTCAGCCTTTGCAGGTTAATTATGGTGTTTTAAAAGGAGATCTGGCCGCACTGGGGCTTTTTTTTCTGAATGCACCTTATCTCTGGGGCGGACGGACCTGGTTTGGAATAGACTGTTCCGGTTTTACACAGATGGTGTTTAAAATGGCCGGTATCCGGATAAAAAGAGATGCTTCCCAACAAGCAGAAGAAGGCATTACCGTTGATTTTCTTCCTGAAGCAAGGAAAGGAGATGTCGCTTTTTTTGACAATGCAGAGGGACGTATTATTCATGTGGGTATTTTGCTGGACAATCAGCAGATTATACATGCTTCGGGAAAAGTACGGATAGATCCGATTGATGACCAGGGTATTTTTAATAAGGAATTGAATAAGTACACGCACCAGCTCCGGATCATTAAAAGATTTTTTTAATTGATTTATGAAATTAACGACACAGTTGCATCATCCACAAAAAAATATACATGAAGCACCTTTTCCTCTCATTACTGTTTGCTGGTATACTGGCAAATGGCTCAAATGCACAAAATAAATTATCGGCGAGCAGACAATCCGGGCATTATACTTATATCTATAAATTAACTGATAAAGAAGCTTATGCAGTTGCAGCAGGGTCTGCTGCTGCGGTAAGTGATGCCTTTATGCACAGCCTGGTGGATTCTTTCCGGGTGGATATCAAAAAAAACTCCCCTAAGAAAATGCCTTTTGGCCATTACCTTTATGTGACCCCGGTGGCCAATAATTTGGTGTACAGTTTGGAGCAGGTGGGGAATGTAAACCTGCAGTTTGTAAACAACCTGAAGGATTTTCAGTTCCGGATTACGGATCTGAAAGGTACGCAGATCAGTAATGCAGAGGTCAGGATTGGAAAAAATAAAAAGGTAAAATATGATCAGAAGGCGGGTCTGTATGTATCCAAAAGAGACATCAAGCCCAATGTGATTGTGGTAGAGCAGGAGGGCCTCCGTAATTATTTTACTTTCCAGGAGCAAAAGCCATGGGTAAGGCCTAGAGGAAAGGCTGGTCGTGATTATGACCGTCAGGTGGAGGTGCGCCCGGAGAAGAAGCCGAAGTATGCGGGGTATATGGCTTTTAATAAACCGATGTACAAACCTTTGGATACGGTGAAGTTTAAGGCTTATATCGTCAGTGCTAAGGGAAAGGCCATTCACAATAAGGCGCTTCGTGTAGAGCTGATCCGCCAGGGAGAAACAGAGGGTGGCGAGGTACTGGGCATGATCCAGCCTTACCGGGATGGTGGTTATGAACATAGTTTCGTATTGCTGGATAGCCTGGATATTGATCTGGACCGCAATTACGATGTTGTTTTAAAAGAGCAGAAAGGAGAGAAGTGGGAAAAAGTATATGCAGGTACTTTCCGCTATGAAGACTATGAATTAAAGGGAATTCATTTCTCTGTAAGAACTGATAAGGAAGTTCATTCTCCAGGAAATCCGGTAACTGTTTATATGAAAGCGGCAGATGAAAATGACCTGGCTGTGCCTGACGGACGGGTAGAAATTACGGCCATTGCCGGAAATGTGCGGACATTTTATGATCAGCGCGCATTTATTAAGGATACCTTATGGACCAAAGAAATGGTGCTTGATCCGGTTGGAGAAACCAAGCTGGTGCTTCCGGACAGTATTTTTCCAAAAGCGGACCTGGATTTTACGCTTTATTTTACTTTTTTAAACAGTAATAATGAGCGGCAGGAAGATCAGAAATATTTATCTTTCAGTTTAAAAAAGGAAGAATTAAAGGCCAGTTTAAAAGGAGATACTCTTCGCTTTGAATACCTTTTCCAGGGGAAACCGGCTGTGCAAAAAGGCGTATTGCTTTCTTATATTGGAAATGGTTTGAAACGGGATTCTTCTGTTGTTCAGCTGCCACTGGAACTCCCGCTGGACCCAAATGTGGTATCCTATCATTTTAAGGCCCTAAGTGGCTTTGAAAAAACGATCTCTTTAGGAGAGCTTAGTACGGATCTGGCTGTATCTTCCAGGCAGACCAAAGATTCTTTGCAGTTACAGGTCATCAATCCACACCATATTCCCTTCTGGTATACGGTGTTCTCGGATCAGAAAGTATGGTTAAAAGGCCATACCAGCCGTCTGGATACGCTAATGAAATATAACGGGGCTAAAAGTACAAGGATACGCGTAAATTATTTTTGGGGCGGGCAGGAATTCCATACAGATGGAAATGCATTTTATAATGCAAAGCAACTGGATGTACAGCTAAAGGCACCTGAGGTTATTTATCCCGGGCAATCCGTTCCTATGGAAGTGAAGGTGAATGATGCCGAAGGACGTCCGGTTGAGGGAACTGATGTGACAGCCCTGGCTTATACCTCAAAATTTAAAAATAACTCCTGGATCAACCTGCCTTATTTTGGAAAGAGTTTTTCGGTATTGAAGAGCAGTGGTACCTTGAGTGGAGAACCGATCCGGCTGAACGGAAACATGAAGCTGAACTGGCTGAAATGGGGAAAAGAACTTGGCCTGGATACGATAGAGTATTATCGGTTTTGCAATCCGAAGGAGCTGTATACGATAGAAGAAACCATTATTTCCGGTAAAAATACGGCAGATACTTTAGCACAGGTTGCGCCTTTCCTGGTTAAAGATGGAAATATAGAGCCTGTAAGTATTGTTTATATAGATGATGTGCCGGTATTTTTCAGCCAGGCAGATCAGTTGCAGCGCTATGTATTCCAGGTACGGCCCGGCCTGCACCGTATAAAAATGCGGAGTGCAAATTATCTTGCTGTCCTGGACAGTTTTCGCTTTGTGAAAGGGAAAAAGACTATTTTAAGCATGACAGCTGATGAAAGCAATACCAAAGTAGTTGTACGCAAAGTAAAAGAAACGTTGAGTGGTGAAGAAGCTGCAACGATTGCTCCTTATATGATCCGTATTGAGGATACATTTAATGAAAAAAAAGCGGTGGTGGGTACGGATGGCCAGTTGGTCTTGCTGAACCCTCCGCCTTATGTGCACAGGAACGGATCGTTGCTGACCGGACCATTCAGGGAGAATTACCTGCATTATTCTTCCGATGGTTTGGAGTTGAATTTTCTGAGAGAAGGTGGTTATGCCTATACCATTCTCCCGGGTTTGATTAAACAAAAATCCTCGGGAACTTCTTACTTATTTGATGCCGTTTTGAATAATATAGAGAGAGGAAATACAGATTACAGGCAATATCCGCTTAAAAATGCGGAGATAGACAGCATCTGGAATGAGTATCTGGATTTGAGGAGCTATACCACCATGCTTTTTGATGGCTATAGCTATTATAATTATAAGGATAAGGGGCGTATCCAGATGAAACTGGATACTGTTTTGGCGAAAAAAATGCCTTTTGTTAAAAATATACTGATCTATAAAAATGATGAACCTGATTTTGTGAAGGTTTATCCGGGCAACAGTAATTATTTCTCTAATCTGGAAGCAGGCGGGTACAGTGTACTGTACCTGTTTAAAGACAACCGCTATTTTACGGTAAAAGATGTAAGGGTTAAAGCACCGGGACAGAATTATTTTGAATGGTCGGGTGTTCAGGTTTTGCCGGCAGATCAACTGAGTAAAACGATAGACCGGCTGATCAAATCTGTAAAATCGGACAGGCAGAATGAAGAGGAGATCAGGGATCAGCTTGCACAGGCTTTTAATGGGAAGAAGACAAGTGCGGTGCTTAGGGTCCAGATTAAAGGACGGGTCTTTGACCGGGACAGTAGGAAAGCTTTGCCTGGAGTGGAAGTGCGCGTAAAGGGCTGGGACAAAGGAACGATGACAGATGGCGAAGGACGCTTCTCTCTGGAGGGACCACAAAAAGGAAAACTGGTGTTTAGCTATATCGGATACGACCGTTTTGAAGCTGTAATAAATGCTGGTAAATTGGATTCTGTGGTTTTGCAGCCAAGTCTACAGCATCTTGAGGAAGTGGTTGTTGTGGGGTATGGTACGCGAGACAAAAAAATGATGGCGATGCCGGCAGCTTTAGAAGGCAGGATTGCAGGGGTCTCTGTGAATCGCACTGGGGCTATCATGATCAGAGGAACGAATTCATTGGGTGGCGGTCAGCCCTTATATATTGTAGACGGAATGCCGGTATCTCCGGAAGCTGCTAAAATCAGTCCGGATATGATTGCAGATGTTACTGTTTTAAAAGACGCAGAGGCTACGGCTGTTTATGGTTCAAGGGCTGCAAACGGCGTGATTGTGATCAATACCAAGGGTGGAAATAAAACCCTGAATGGGCAGGGAGAACTTGTGGGCCAACAGCAAACCATGAGGACTAATTTTTCTGATTATGCCATCTGGCAGCCTAAACTTTTCACGGACAGGGAAGGAAAGGCCAGGTTTACAGTGAAATTCCCGGATGACATCACCAGCTGGAATACCAGGTTGATTGCGATGAATGGACATCAACAAACGGGCTTGGCAGAGACTTCTATCCGCTCTTTTAAAACATTGAGCGCTAATTTCGTTTCTCCTCAATTTGCGCTGGCGGGCGACAGTATCCAGGTGATCGGCAAACTGATGAACTACAGTACGGAGGAGAAACAGGTGCTGAGGAAGTTCAGTTACAATGGAGCAGAACTGCTTAATGGACCTGTGCGTTTCAAAAATTCCCGTATTGATACGATCCCTGTTGTCGCTGCAGGAAAAGATAGTTTACAGTTTGAGTATACGCTAAGGCAGGAAAATGGTTATTTCGACGGGGAAATCCGTAAAATACCTTTGCTTCAAAAAGGAGTGCTGGAAACCAAAGGTTATTTTAATGCTTTGGTGAGGGATACAACCATCAATTATCATTTTGATGCAGGTTTAGGTAAGGTGAGCCTGAGGGCGGAAGCTTCGGTGTTTCCAACACTACTGGATGAAATGGAAAAACTGCGCAATTATGAATACTTGTGCAATGAGCAAATGGCTTCTAAACTGAAATCACTATTGCTGGAAAAAACAGTGAGAAAGTATCTTGGAGGTGATTTTAAGAATGAAAAGGCCATTAAAGAGCTGATCAAAAAATTACAGGCCAGTAAAAGACCCGAGGGCACCTGGGGCTGGTGGCAAAGCAGCAATCCGGAACTCTGGATCAGTTTACATGTAACAGAGGCTTTGCTGCTGGCAGAACAACAAGGCTATGCAGTCAATCTGGACAAGACCAGGATTTTGACCTATCTGACAGATAAACTGAGCTATAGTAAGGATTTGGATCAGGTTATGGCCATCAAGCTGATCCATGCACTGGATGGTAAAGCCTATATTAAAGATTTTGTACTGAAGGTAGAAAAGCAAAAGAAACCGGAAAAGAAGAGCTTATTTGAGCAATTACAAATCCTGCGTTTAAAGCAGCTGGCGGGGATGGATATTGATGTTAAAGCCTTGCTGGCATTGAAAAAACAGACCATGTTTGGCAATATCTACTGGGGAGAGGAACGGGTGGATTTCTGGGATAACAATATTCAGAATACGCTTTTGGCTTATCAGATCTTAAAAGCTACAGGAAAGTACACGGCAGAGCGGGACAATATTGTGCGTTATTTCCTGGAGCAGCGTAAAGATGGGCAGTGGAGAAATACCTATGAATCTTCTCTGATCCTGGAAAATATTTTACCGGATCTGATCCAGGATAAAAAATCAGGGGAGCCTGCTTCACTGGTGTTCAATCAGACCGAAACGGTGAGTGCTTTTCCTTTTACTAAAAGCATTGAAGCTGGGACTGCATTAAATATTCATAAAAAAGGAAATGGTCCGGTATACATTACGGCTTATCAGCAATTTAATAATCCTAATCCGGAGAAAGTAAATAAGGATTTTACGGTGAAAACCTGGTTCGAAGAGAAAGGTCAGAAAGTGACTGCATTAAAGGCGGGTAAAGCGGTTATGATTAAAGCAGAGGTTGAGGTACGTGCGGATGCAGATTATGTTATGATCGAAATTCCTGTTCCTGCTGGTTGTTCTTATGAAAATAAGGTTCAGCAGTTCTGGGGGATAGAAACGCACCGGGAGTATTTTAAGAACAAGACTTCTATATTTTGCACCAAATTGAAAAAGGGCAAGTATAATTTTGAGGTGGAACTGATGCCGAGGTATTCGGGCAGTTATACACTGAACCCGGCAAAAGCTGAAATGATGTATTTCCCTGTATTTTATGGCAGAGAAGGCATGAAAAGGGTTACTGTTCGATAATTGCGGATGATAATAGAATCTTGTTATGAAGAAATTTAAGATTGCGATTCCGAGTCCTTGTACAGAGAATTGGCAGGACATGCGACCTGGGGCAAATGGACGGTTTTGTTTACATTGTGAAAAGGAAGTTATTGATTTCAGGACATATGGTGATCAGGAATTGATCGCCTGGTTGGATAAGCCTCACACGAAGACCTGTGGTCATTTTAGAGCAGATCAGCTGGATATTTTTAACCAGGAAGAACCTATTATAAGGAATCGCTATATCAAGGCCAGACTATTTATGATGTCTCTCCTCGCTTTTTTAACAACGAAAGATGTAGCGGCTAAAGCCTGGTCTGAAACCGGTCGGCCCACTTATATGTCATCTGATCGGTTTAAAAAGGAAAATCAGTCTTCGGCAGAGATGGCCTGCAAAGATACGACGAACATCGTCAGAGGAGTCATTACAGATCCGCAAAAAAATCCCTTACCCGGCGTTTATATATTCGTAAAGAATAGAAAGATTCCTTTTACAACGGATTCGAGGGGATGTTTTTCTATTTCTCTTCCTTCAAATAAACCATACGATGAGGAAATTTTAAGAATCAGTTATATTGGTTTCAACACTATTGAAAGAAAAATAAAACTGGATGGGCAGACAACAGATCTTGTTATTGTCCTTAAAGAAGACGATAGGGTTCTGCTTGGGGAAGTTGTGGTTGCTTATCCTAAGAGAAACCTGTTTTATAGAATAACGCACCCTTTAAGGAAGCGTTCTAATTAGTCTTTATTCCCAGTTCCAGATGCGGATACTGCGGTCGTCACTTGCCGAGATGAGGTGTTTCCCGTCTTCGCTCCACATCATTTTATTAATGGAGTGAAAGTGGCCGTCGGTACCTTTTTCTATACTCAGGATCTTGTAGAGTTTAAAATCGGTACTGCTCCAGATCTTAATGCTCTTGTCCTGGCTGCAGGTGGCAAAATAAGGGAGACTGGGGTGGAAAGCAATGGAGTAAATACTGAACAAATGGGCTGGGATATTCCTGTCCATTTCATAGCCGGGCAAGGCCCAGATCTTCAGTTGTGCATCCCGGCTTCCGGAGATCATATAGTTGCCTGAAGGGGCGTATTGAATAGAGGTAATGGGTAGCGTGTGGCCGGTCAGTTCCCGGCACAGGCTGTAGTCTTCTGTATGATATATGCGGATAACGCCGTCTTTGGCACCCAGGGCAAATTCTTTTTCATCGTTGCTGATGGCAATAACCCTTACCGTATCGCTAAGTACAGGAAAATGGTACAGGAGAGTGAAATCGTGTAAAGACCATACGGCAACACTTCCGTCTTCTCCTGTACTGAGTAATTCATTTTTGTATCCGACGGTTTTTAAGTCGAATACTGCTTTTTGGTGATGCTTCAAGGTGGCCAGCAACTCTTGTTTCCGGAGGTCAAAAACCAGGATCAGTCCGCTTCGCTGCGCAATGAAGAGCAGGTGGTTGAAGCGGTGAAGGGCATAGACTGAACTTTGTACAGGTACGATGACTTTTACAAAAGCCATGTCCGCAAGTGACCATTCTACAACACCTTTGTCATTTCCAGCACTGTAAAACCGTTCAGGGTTTTCTGCAGTGGACAGGGCATAGACTGGATTTTGATGACCGTTAAGGGTTTGCTGGTGTTTGAGCATGGTTATTATTTTTTATGTCTGCTTTCCAGGTTCAGGGCAATGTCGTTTAAGGTTTTGCCTTTTTCTTTGAGCAGGACCAGTAAATGGAAGATGAGGTCTGAACTTTCGTTCACAAAATCAACATCTGTCTCATTCAATGCCGCGATGACGGTTTCTACACCTTCTTCTCCCACTTTCTGTGCAATCTTGTTGAGTCCTTTTTTGCGCAGTTTGTTGACGTAGGATTCTTCAGACGGATTTTCGTAACGGTTTTCAATGATCTGTTCCAGTTCGAAAATGAAGTTCTGATTGTAATCTGTTTTAAAGCAGCTGCGGCTTCCGGTATGACAGGTAGGACCTACAGGCTCGGCTTTGATCAGGATGGTGTCTTTATCACAGTCAATATGAGTTTCTTTTACAAAGAGGAAATTACCGCTTTCTTCCCCTTTAGTCCAGAGGCGGTTTTTAGACCTTGAAAAGAAAGTGACCTTACCTTCTTTTTGTGTTTTCTCCCAGGCTTCAGCATTCATATACCCCAGCATTAAAACTTCCAGAGTGTGTACGTCCTGTATGATAACAGGAACCAGGCCCTGTGTTTTTTCAAAATCTATATTCATAACCTTACGGGAATGCCGTGTTTATTTAATTCTTGTTTTAAATCGGGGATGGCTATTTCTCCAAAATGGAACACAGAGGCTGCAAGGGCAGCATCTACACCGGTTTGGGTAAATACTTCTGTAAAATGTGCGGTGGATCCTGCACCGCCGGATGCGATGACCGGAATATTAATGCTCCTGCAGATTTTATCCAGCAAATTGCAGTCAAAGCCTTGTTTGGTACCGTCATGGTCCATAGACGTGAGCAGAATTTCTCCGGCACCCAGTTCTTCGGCCTGTTTAATCCAGGTTTCTGTTTCCAGTTCGGTAGCCAGGCGGCCACCGTTCAGGTGGACCAGGTTCTTTCCGCCTGTATATTTGGTGTCGACAGCCAATACCACAAATTGTACACCGAAAGCTTTGGCCAGTTCTTCTATTAAGGCCGGATTTCTTACCGCTGCAGAATTGATGCTGATTTTGTCGGCACCTGCATTGAGCAGGGCTTCTGCATTGGCCACAGAGCTGATGCCCCCACCTATAGTAAAAGGAATATTGAGTTCCCGGGCTACCGCTTTGACCATGTCAATGGTGGTGTCCCTTCTTTCATGGGTTGCGGTGATGTCCAGGAAAACCAGTTCGTCGGCACCTTGCTGCGCGTATTGCGCAGCAAGGGCCACAGGGTCTCCGGCATCCTTCAGGTCTACAAAGTTCACGCCCTTTACTGTCCGACCGTCTTTAACGTCCAGACAAGGGATAATCCGTTTACTCAGCATGGCCTATAGTGATGACATGGCTTTCAAATTCCATTCTTTAATTTCTTCGATCGTGATGCGGTTTTCGTAGATGGCTTTACCCACCACTACAGAACGAATTTCGAGTGTGGAAAGTTCTTCGATATCTTTCATCGAGCTGATACCGCCTGAAGCGATCAGTTTGATAAAAGGGGAGTGATCCAATAGTTTTTTGTACAGGTCTATCGCTGCACCACCCAGTTTGCCATCTTTATTGATGTCTGTGCATAAGAAACGGAAAAAGCCTAATTGCAGACATTTATCTACATAGTCCATCAGTTTGATTGGAGAGCTTTCCATCCAGCCGGAATATTTGATAACCTCATCAAGCACATCGATGGCGATGACGATCCTGTTGGCATAATCGTATTTTTTACCCACTTCTTTGCTCAGTTCTTCCAGGAAAGAAGGGTTTGTGATGGCTTGTGTACCGACAATCACCCGGTGGATACCGGCATCGAGCAGGTTGGTCACTTGTTCAATGGTACGGATACCACCGCCGTACTGCACACGCATATCGGTTTTTTTAATGATATCGAATAATGCGGCCTGGTTGCTGAAGTCGCCTTTAGCGCCATTTAAGTCAATGATATGAATAAATTCTGTCCCATTAGACCGGTAGGTTTCGATCATCTCGGCGATGGAAACGTCGTATACTGTTTTTTGATTGTAGTCGCCCTCTCTTAACCGGACCACTTTTCCATCTAAAATATCAATTGCGGGAATTATGTACATTTTATGCTGTTATAGTTGAAAAATTCTTTAATAAACGTTCGCCTGCAGCTCCGGATTTCTCGGGGTGGAACTGTACGGCGTAAAAATTATCTTTTTGTATTGCGGCTGAGAACTGGACTCCATAATCAACAGTCGCGATGTCAAAAATAGGGTTATATTCAATAAAGTACGAATGAACAAAGTAAAATTGTGTCTGATTTTCAACACCTTCAAACAGTAAATTGTTTTTAAAGTTTACATTATTCCAGCCCATGTGCGGGATTTTAATGTGTTTTTCCTTGTCGA
>Ga0157370_10000702_pt1 | contig 41838 bp, 32 predicted proteins | sample C35metaG_FD_113463 | JGI IMG/M metagenome (GOLD analysis project Ga0157370, IMG submission 113463) | Corn rhizosphere microbial communities from Kellogg Biological Station, Michigan, USA - C3-5 metaG | ecosystem: Host-associated > Plants > Roots > Rhizosphere > Soil | place: USA: Michigan...
AAGGCATCACGTCGAGGAACCTTCGCAATTCGGTCTTTGCGGACATTACCGCCCATCCGGATGTGGCCGTCTGCTATGACAGCCTGCTGCAAAAGAGCGTCTCCGTAGTGGCCTGTAATAAGATAGCCTGCTCCTCTCCTTATGATTATTACCGCCGTCTGAAAGACCTTTCCCGGGAATACAACGCCCCCTTCCACTTCGAGACCAATGTAGGAGCCGGCCTCCCGGTCATCGGTACGCTGAACGACCTGCTGCGCAGCGGCGATAAGGTGGGCAGGATCGAAGCAGTGCTCAGCGGAACCCTCAATTTCGTTTTCAATCATTACAATGGGGAAAGATCCTTCTCCGAAGTGGTCCGCCAGGCCCAAAAGGAAGGCTATACCGAGCCGGACCCCCGCCTGGACCTCAGCGGCACGGATGTCATGCGCAAGATCATGATCCTGGCCAGAGAGGCAGGCGAAAAAATAGAAATGGAGGATATAGAGAACCATTCTTTCCTGCCCCCATCCTGTCTCGAAGGCAGCGTGGAAGAGTTCTATAAGGCCATGACGAAGGAAGAGGCGCACTTTAAAAAACTGTACGACGCCGCCTTCAAGGCCGGAAAAAAATTGAAATTCGTGGCTCAGTACGAACGTGGCAAGGCTTCTGTAGGATTGCAGCACATTGGCCCCCAAGAAGACCTCTATCACCTGTATGGCAAGGACAATGTCGTGCTGTTCTATACCGACCGCTATCCCGAACAACCCCTGGTGATCAAGGGCGCGGGCGCGGGCGCAGAAGTGACAGCCTCCGGTGTGTTCGCAGATATCATCCGTGCCGCGAGAGTTTAACTTAATTAATCAAATATAATTTCTCATGAATAATATCACAGTCCAATGCCCCGCCACGGTCGCCAACCTCGTCTGTGGATTCGATGTGCTGGGCATGGCCCTGGAAGAACCTTACGACATCATGGAAGTAAGCCTTCTGGATGAGCCCGTCGTACGCATCAGCAGCGGCGACGGCTTTCCCCTCCCCTCCGACCCTGCACAAAATACAGCCGGAGCGCCTCTCCTCGCCATGCAGGAGGAGCTGGAAAAACCCGTCGGCTTCGAGGTCGTTATCCATAAAAAGATAAAGCCCGGCAGCGGCGTAGGCAGCAGCGCCGCCAGCGCTGCAGGCGCCGTGGTAGCAGCCAACCATTTATTAAAAAATAGATTCTCCAAAGAAGACCTGGTCCGCTTCGCCATGTTCGGAGAGAAAGTGGCCTCGGGCGTCAAGCACGCAGACAATATCGCCCCCTGTATCTACGGCGGTATCACCCTGATCCGGTCCATCTTTCCCCTGGACATCGTATCCATACCAGCGCCCCTCCTGCATGTCACGGTGGTCCACCCGCAGATAGAAGTAAAGACGGCTGATGCAAGACAGATACTCCGAAAGGAAGTGCTGTTAAAGGATGCCATCCGTCAGTGGGGCAATATCGCCGGACTGGTAGCAGGGTTTATAAAGAACGATTACGAGCTGATAGGCCGCTCGCTCGAGGACGTGATCATCGAGCCGGTGCGCAGCATGCTCATACCGGGCTTCGACCAGGTCAAGAGCCAATGCAAGACAGCCGGCGCCCTGGGCGGCGGTATCTCCGGTTCAGGCCCCTCTATCTTTATGCTCAGCAGGGATATCCACACCGCACGGGCCATCGAACAGGTGATGAAAAGAATATACAACGACATTGGACTCGATTACCACACCTATGTGACGACCATCAACCACACAGGAGTAAAAACAGCATAACATGAACTACTATAGCCTCAATGATCCATCCGCCAAAGTCTCCTTCAAAGAAGCCGCCATCAGAGGACAGGCCCCCGATAAAGGACTCTATTTTCCCGAATACATCCCCACGCTGCCCGACCAGCTGATCCGGGACATAGACAATATTTCCCCCGAAGAGCTCGCAGAAAAAGTCATCCGCCCCTATGTTGGCGATAGCCTGCCGGCAACAGACCTTCGCCGCATCGTAGCGGAAACGATCAATTTCCCCTTTCCCCTGGTACAGGTCACGGACAGTATCAGCTCCCTGGAGCTGTTCCATGGCCCTACCCTGGCTTTCAAGGATGTCGGCGCCCGGTTCATGAGCCGCTGCCTGGGATATTTTGTAAAGGACAGGAACCAGCCGGTGACAGTGCTGGTCGCCACCTCCGGTGACACGGGCGGGGCAGTCGCCAGCGGCTTCTACAACGTCGAAGGCGTCAGGGTCGTCATCCTCCATCCCTCCGGAAAGGTTAGCAGCGTACAGGAGCTGCAGCTCACTACATTGGGAAAGAATATCACCGCGCTGGAGGTTTCTGGCAGCTTCGATGACTGCCAGCGGATGGTAAAAGCAGCCTTTGCAGACCCCGATCTAAACCGCGCTTTATTCCTTACCTCCGCCAATTCCATCAACGTCGCGCGCTGGCTGCCTCAGCAGTTCTATTATTTCTTTGCGTACCAGCAATGGGCGGACAAAGCACACCCTCCCGTCATCAGCGTACCCAGCGGCAATTTCGGCAACATCTGCGCCGGCCTCCTGGCCCATCGATCCGGCCTGCCCGTCAAACACTTTATCGCCGCCTGCAACGCCAACGATGTCGTCCCCGCCTATTTGCAGACAGGGACCTACACTACCAGACCTGCGGTACCTACTCTCTCCAACGCCATGGATGTAGGTGATCCCAGCAATTTCGTTCGCATACTGGAGATCTTCAACCGCGAATTCACCTCCCTGAAAAAAGTGCTCACCAGCTATAGCATCTCCGATGAGGAGACAAAGGCGACCATCCGTAACGTATACGATCGCTATCACTATCTTCCCGACCCGCACGGCGCCGTAGGATTCCTGGCTCTGGAACAATACCTGGAAAAGCATCCCGGCGATAAAGGCATATTCCTGGAAACAGCCCATCCGGTAAAATTCTACGATGCCGTAGAAGCCGAGACAGGCAGGAAAGTTCCTCTGCCCGACAGCGTCAGCCACCTGCTTGGAAAGGAAAAGCACACCATAAAGATCTCGCCGGAATTCAGCCAGCTAAAGGATTATCTGATGGGCTCCAATGCTTAAAGCCTGTATACCACGCCCAGTGTCCAGAAAAAGCTGTTCTCCAGCTTTTCTACCCTCGTTCTATCCGTGATGGCGCCGGTGGAATAGACGGAATGTATACTAAGCGCCGCGGGATGAACAGGCAGAGCGCAGGTTGGGCTAAAGCTAAAGGTCCACCTGCCGGCAAAATATTTGACAGCCATTCCCGGCTCATAATCCAGTATCTTAAAGGTAGAAGCATCCTCTACCGTACCCGTGACGCTTACCGTGCCCGTGATGGTCTTCTGTCCCTTCCGTTTTTTAAAGTGCTTTGTCCGGTAATAGCTGTTGTAGAAATTCAATGTGCTCCCGTTGGCGACTATGGAAGGTGTTATCTCCAGCTTGTCCTTAAACAGCTCAAATGTATGCTCCAGGCCAAGGGCGCCCTGAAAGTCCGTTTTCTTACCCAGATCCAGCGTCGCAGTCAGGGTCGGTTTGATAAATCCAAAGTCGTATTCATTCTCAAAGGCGAGCGAAGCCAGGAGTCCTGAAGTGACGCTGGTGCTCTGGCTATTGTAAAAATACTTGGAAAGATATACCTCCCCTCCATACTTGCCGGCTTCAAAATCATATCCCCCTTCCAGCGTTACTACATCGATCCGCTGCTCTGTCAAAGTGTGCAGATACGCAGCGGAAGCAGAGAAATAAAGCCCCGACTTATGATAGTAAGTTATCATGGGAATAAAGTAAGGCAGCCTGGCTGTATCCTTCCTCCCCAGGTACACATTGTCACTCTGGTAATTCATGGAAGCTTTGAAGTACGATCGTGTCACCGCCTTTGAGCTGTCTTTCACATGACTTGTGCTGTCTTTCACAAGACTGGTGCTATCCTGCGCAAAGGTCATATAAGACGACAACAGCAGGACCAGGCTCGTGTGTAGATACTTCATAAGGCTGAACAATAAAATACCCGGGAACATTCTCCTTTTCAGAAGGCGCCCCCAGGTATAGGTTAAAATGTTTATTGATTGCTCGCGGCCGGTGTCGTTTCCTGCTTATCGTTCTTCAGGTCCTTTCTGTCCTTTCTAAGATCAGCCTTGTCCTTGCCCAGATCTTTCTTATCCTGATGGACATCCTTACGGTCCTGATGCAGATCTTTCCGGTCAGCATTCCTGTCCTTTCTGTCGGCTGAAAGATCCTTCTTGTCGGCATTGATGTCTTTCTGTTCAGCCGCAGCGTCCTTGTAATCATGATTCTTTACATCTGCGTTCCTTTCTTTCCGGTCGGTGGAAACATCCTTCTTATCCTGACGGATGTCCTTATTATCTTTTGTCAGGTCCTTCTTGTCCCCTGCGATATCTTTCTTATCGCCGTGGATATCTTTCCTGTCATGTGCTATATCCTTTTTGTCGTGATGGATATCCTGTCTGTCATGATGGATATCATGGCGGACATGAGGAGCACGTTGGGCATTTGCAATAAAAGTACCGCCAAGTATGGCCAGTGCAAGCAAAAAAGTGGGTTTGTTCATAATGATCGTTTTAGCATTAAAATGAATAGGTTTTTACGCTAATATGAGAAGGATGCAGAAAGAGAAAATTTAATCATCCCTCCCCTGTTAACAACCCATTAACGAACGATCATCCCGGCAAAGGACTCTTAACCCAGCTTCTCCAGCCTGAAATCCAGCCGCTTATCCTTCTTGAAATATTCCATGATCATCACGGATCCCGCCTTGGCAGGGAATACCCTCAACGTGCTGGCCTTGGACTTTAATTGAATTTTATCGGTAGTGAATTTGCTCCCGTTGTATTGGATGGCATTGAAAGTCTGACCATGATACTCATGGCTCCTTTCATAGTCGCTATAACAAACCGCAAACCTTGAATTATCCGCCTCGCCTGTGGTAAAATCATAGTCAAAGGCGCCGATCATCTTCAGATAGTTCGCGAGCACATGCTGACTGTTATAGTCCGACGCCACACCCGCCATGGCTGTATTGTTCGTCTTATCGTAGATCGTAGCTCCTTTTACCTTGTACTTGTCATCAAACTCCATCATCACCATATCCGTCACAACGATCTTCGTGACACCTACATTCCCGCCGGCAAGAACGCTCATAGCGATCCCTGCTGCGTTCGCCTGCCTTTTATACCCCTCGCCTACGATGAACAGTTTGTGATCCGGCGTCCGTATCACCTTGTGGATGTATAAATAACCTACCTCATCGATCTTACCCTTCCTGTTCGTTGCCAGATACCTTCCAAAATCGCCGGCCCATGTATTGTACACCTTATTAACTACCTTCCCCGTCGTCGTCATTTCATATACAGCCAGCCCCTTGCTGAAATCCTTACCGATATTGTCATCCTTATCGTAATAGGGTCCGATGACCAATACATTAGGCGTTCCTTCCAATGGAGCCACATAAGAAGGCATCAGCTTTTGGTTATCGCCTGAATAGTCGAGGTCGAATTGCTTTTTCTTCGTCACGACATTTATACCGACCAGGTGCGAAGTGACATTGCCGCTCAACGCATGGCTCTTTTTCAGCACTTCCAGGATGATCAGACTGTCTGTACACCCCAGATACTCGGCAAATGCATACTTCTCCGCGTCATCCGTAGGGACATAGGTCCATTGCTTCTTGGTCTGCGATGAGTAATAATCGACTTCATAGGTCCGCTGCTTGCCATCCCGCATGGGCATCACAGATACGAAACCTTCCTCGCCCATGTCGAATACATTCTTGTTCATCCCCTCGTCCGTATGAAGGGTTTCATATTGCTTCATAAGATCGTCCGTCTTTTTATCATACTCCCGGCTATAGGTGTATTTCAGCTTACCATCCAGATCATAGATCTTCATGTCCAGGGTCTTGTTATCCTCATTCTTAAAAAGGAAGGAAATACTGCTCCCGTTGAATGCGGATTCCAGCAGGTTCAGTTTCTTTGAATCCTCGAACTTGATGTTCCTCACCTTGTTCAGGTTCTCATCCAGGATCTGCAGCGTATACTCATTCGTATGTCTGTCGATCTTGTCGCTCTGATAAAGGAAAAAGTATCCCTTTATCTGGCCCTGAGCGGAAATGGTGCCGCTGTTCCTTAAATAGGCCGAATACACCTTGTCGATGCTTAGCTTGGCCTGAGCACGCAGCATCGGGCTTATCAGTCCCAGCATCATCACCAGGACAGTCAGAAAAGAGAGTTTTTTTGCGTGTGACATTATTGGAGGGTTTAGTTTTAGTTTTTCATTTGCTTCTCGCTTTGCTCCAGCGCGGTCTTGAAGGGCGCATAGCCATCCAGCTGCGGATGATGCTTTTTCAAATAATAATAGTCGATGGCCGCAATGTCTTCCAGGTAAAGGTTCTGGACGAACTGCAGCAAAAGATTATAATTTCCCGGGAGGCCAGGTGAAGGCAGGTCCGTCACCTTGCTCAGCGTATGTCCTTTCTGCGCGCTGTATATCCCATTCAATAGCCGCCCTGTCTGCGACACCAGGTAGGCGTCATCGGGATTCTTTTGCAATAATTCCAGCGTGAGGAACAGGCTCCTGGTATAATTATCATTCAAATAGGCGTATTCGATAGTCTCATATCGGAAAACATGCTGCAGCGATATGAATGCAGCGCTGTCTACGGCAAACTTTACGGCCACAGGCTGCTTCCAGCCCTTCATCATTGTCGTCAGCAGACCAATTCTTTTGTTACAGTCCGGATGGGTTTTTAAGGAATCCGCCATCGTCGTGTCGGTAACTAAAGCATGACTGCCCAGCAGGCCGGTGCTGCGGGCGATCCACTTCTTGCGAAAAGGATATTCGGCAGCGTTGAAGACCTGTGGCAGACAGACAGCGGTATTCAATGTGTCCGTATCGATGCGGTCCAGCAGGGCCAGCGTGCTCAGCGCACCGGAAAGGTCGAACTTCGTATTTCGCATCAGCTGCACCGCCATGCTGTCCGCCTGGGCTTCGTGATCCCTGCTGTGACGCCGGCTGCCGAACGTCAATCCTTTGATAAGACCTTCCACCTGCCCGTGCTTCTGATACTCCGATCGCTTGATATTCCGCAGCTGGGCCTGCACCGCTTCGGAATTGATGGTGGCAACATATTGCTGGATACCGTTCTCGGAATGACGAAGAAGATAATGCGCCAGCTCATGACATAACACAAACACGGCCTCGCTTTCATTATGCAGCCTGGAAAAAAGACCCATATTGAAAAGAATGATGCCTTCCCCGATATAGGCGGCATTAGGCACATCGCTCCGGGAAAAATAACAGTTCAGCTCCATTTTGGCCAATGCAGGATTCCCCTGCCTGATGGCCGCAACCAAATGGTCCAGATACTCCTGTGCTGCCCTGGATGTGTATATCTCTTTCTTATCAAACTTTTCTTTAATGTTATCCCAGCGATGTTGATAGGCTTCTACCAGGTCCTGCCTGTTTTGGGAAGGCAGCTTATTGAGATTGGCCTTGTATTGCTCCTGGTATTTGGCTGCCAGCTTGGAAAGATAGGCATCATCCTGTGGGGCAGGATAAAAATCCTTTACCTGCGCGCGCAGGGACAGGCACGCAAAAAGACAGATAAGGATCAACGACGGTCCAGATAAGGGTTTAAACAAAAAGGGTATTTTTTGGGCTTAAAACGTTATTCCTACCTATTTATTTCACCAGACATTCTCCATATCTTTCTTCGTAAAGGTATGGTTCCGCTCTATAAAACCACTTCTCTGTCCTGCGGTAACACGCAGCATCCCTCGCTTCCCCAGCAGACGCCGTAACAGTCCCATAGGCGTCAGCACCAGGAAAAAGATCAGGGTGAGCAACAGCGTATTGCTGACCTTGCCTGATAAAAGAGAAAGCTTATTCCATACCAGCTCGATCTTCTCGCTGAGCCAGGATGATACTATACCCGCCAGGCCGGCCACAAGAGACAACGTCAAAAACATACGGCGTGAAAACACGAGGTACAGCACAAGGAACCCTACCGTGATCACCAGTACCGTCTCTTTCGATGTGCTTTTCGTAGACCTGGACATGCGGGGCATATTTAGAAAAGTGAGTAGATAAAGGGAGCCAGCGCTGTCGTGCCGCCCAGGACGATCAGCAACGTTATCAATACGAGCACAACGATCAATGGTATCAGCCACCATTTCTTTCTTTGTCTCATGAAAAGCCACAGGTCCTTTAAGAATTCCATATACAATTTTTAAACGGTCCTGGCATGAGCCTGATCTTCTTTGTAAATTACAAAATTTTCCATCACAAGCACATCCATTTCCGTATGCATAAAACAATGAATGGCGTCTTCCGGGCTGCATACGATGGGCTCATCCCGTACATTAAAGCTGGTGTTGATCAGCAGCCCCTCTCCCGTCAGCTCCTCGAAGACCTTTAAAAGCTGCCACAGACGGGAATTGCTCCTCTCCGTCACCGTCTGCACCCGGCAGGAAAAGTCCACATGTGTAACGGAGGGAAAAGTGCTCCGCACAACATCCAGCTTTTCACGGATTCCCATCCCCCCATATCCGTCCGGCAGTGGCAGACAAAAACGGTCAGCCAGCGGTCGCGTCAGCAGCATATAAGGCGATGGGATCTCCAGGTTGAAATATCGCCGCGCATTCTCCACCCGGCATACGGGTGCAAAAGGCCGGAATCCCTCCCTGTATTTAATGCTGAGGTTCAGTTTCCGCTGCATCTCCGGGTCAGCAGCATCGGCAAGTATGCTTCTGTTGCCCAATGCCCGGGGACCGAATTCCATCCTCCCCTGGAACCATCCCACGATCTTCCCGCTTTTTAGACATCGGGCTACTTCCGCTATCAATAGGGTCGCATCCTCATATTCCAGCCCCGTTATTTTCTTTTTCCGCAGAGCTTTCTCAATATGCCCGTGGCCAAAGGAAGGCCCCAGATAAGCATGCTGCATACCATCCTCATTCCCGCGCTTCCGCTCCTGCCCGAAATAAATGTGATGGGCCGCCAGCGCAGCTCCCAGCGCCCCACCGGCATCGCCTGCAGCAGGTTGAATAAAAATATTCCGGAACAGTCCTGTATCTAAAATTTTTCCATTGGCCACACAGTTCAACGCCACCCCTCCCGCCAAACACAGATCCTCTAACCCTGTCAGGCGTTTGGCAGTAGCCGCCAGCTTTAGCACGATCTCTTCCGTCACCTTTTGAATTGCCAACGCCAAATTGCAATGACAGGACTCCAACGCACTCTCAGGCTTACGGCGCGGGAACCCGAACAAAGCCTCCCATTTCCTCTCATGCACCATCCTCAACCCCGAGACATAATTGAAATACTTTTGTTGCAGTACAAAAGACCCGTCCTCATACACGGTAATAAGCTTTTCCAGGATAGCCTGTTTCATCCGCAGGAACTCCTTCGATCCCGGATCCCCATAGGGCGCCAGCCCCATCAGCTTGTATTCGCCGGCATTGACCTCGAATCCACAGTAATAGGTGCAGCTGCTGTACAGCAATCCAAGGGAATGAGGGAACCGTATCTCCTTCAATACCCGTATATCTTTCCCCTTTCCCGCGCTGATGGAAGTAGTCGCCCATTCCCCTACCCCGTCGATGGTTAGGACAGCCGCCTCCTCATAAGGAGAGACATAAAAAGCGCTGGCAGCATGCGATAAGTGATGCTCGGAGAAGAGCAGACGAAGCTTCTTCCTGTCGTAGCCGGGTAGTATGGACAATTCATCCCGGATGACCTTTTTCAGCATCATTTTTTGCTTCATCCATACCGGCATGGACGTAAGAAAAGAGCGCCAGCCAAAAGGCGCCCGTGCATGATACGACTCCAATATCCTTTCCAGCTTCAAAAGAGGCTTGTCATAAAATACGACCGCATCCAGCTCGTCGACAGATACCTGGGCAATATCCAGACAGCTCCGGATCGCATGCAGGGGAAAGGAAGCATCATTCTTGATACGGGTAAACCGTTCTTCCTGGGCAGCAGCCAGGATTTCTCCGTCCCTTATAAGCGCGGCTGCAGCATCGTGAAAAAAAGCCGAGATTCCCAGTATCAACATGCGGAAAATTAACTATATTTTAGTAATATTTCATTCTTAACAAATATCTGCCCTATACAGGCGTTATTAAACTAAGTCCTTCACCGAATGAAAAACAACCAAATTCTGCTTGCCGTGCTGCTGATCTTATCCCTGCCCCATTGGTCCTGGTCCCAGGCTATATGCGGTTTTGATCAGATTCATAAACAACGCATGCAGACAGACGCATCTTACCGGCAGCGGGTGAAGGAAGGAGAATCTGCGATCCGTCTGTATTTGCAACAGCATCCAAAAATAGGACAACCTTCCCGTATCAAGGTGGATAATATAGGCGCCCATCCCCTTGGAGGCCCCCCATATACCATTCCCGTCGTAGTACATATCGTCCATACAGGAGGCGCCATAGGCTCTATATACAACCCTACGGACGCACAGATACAGGGAGCCCTCGATTACCTGAACGCCGTCTACAACGGCACCGACCCCTCCCTATCTGGTGGTGTGGGCGATCTGCAGATACAGTTCGTCCTGGCCAAACGGGATCCCAATTGCAATCCCACCACCGGCATCGATCGCATCGACGGTTCCAGCCTCGCCAATTATGTTGCCGGCGGAGTAAGAACATCCTCGGCCTACCCCGGCACCGACGACATCAACGTAAAGAACCTCATCCGCTGGGACCCTTCCCAATACTACAACGTATGGGTGGTGGATAAGATCAATGGCGCCGATGGTACGGTAGGCCAGTTCGTCGCCGGCTTCGCCTATTTTCCCGGCGCATCGGCCAGCCTCGACGGCATCGTTATGCTCGCCACTCAAATGGTCTCGGGTCAGAAGACGCTTCCCCATGAAATAGGCCATGCATTTGGCCTGTATCACCCTTTCGAAGGCTCCGGGGACGCCAATACATGTCCGGTCAATAACGATTGCAGCCTTGACGGAGACATGGTCTGCGACACGGACCCGATCTCCGAAAATATCGATAGTCTCACAGGCGTCGTTGACTTCACCTGCAGGACAGGCGCCAATCCATGCACCGGCGCGCGCTATACCGACAGCACGGAGCACAACTACATGAACTATACCAACTGCTATACTCTTTTCACAGGCGGTCAGAGGGCCCGTATGCTGGCCGCAGCGGCGGGCATATACAGATCCAGCCTCACTACCTCGCTGGGAGGTACGGCAACCAACGCAGGCTCGAGCCCCTGTGTGCCCAAGATAAACTTTGAGAGCAGCAGCGATCAGGCTACGGAAACAACGGCCGCCACTTCAGGGTGCCGCTCCTATAAAGACTATACCTACAATGTTGTCATTGGGAATACGCCTACCGCTACGGCCACGGCTACGCTCAATGTCAGCTCCGGCACCGCACAGCAGGGACTGGACTTTGATATCACCACCAACGGCAGCTTTACAAGCCCATCGCAGGTATTGACCTTCCCATCCGGCTCGATGGCCTCTCAATCATTCACCGTCCGCATATACGATGACGCCAGCGTCAATGGCGCCCGCAGTTTTACCCTGGGCTTTACAGTCAACAATGGCGGAGGTAACGCCATAGCCGGCGATGGCATCCCGAATTTTGCCTTTACGATACAGGACAACGATTCGGCGCCTGCAGCAGGCACTTCCAATGGGATAGCCGCCATCGGCAGCGCCACTTCCCATCTCACCGACGCCCCGTTCAATGACTCGATCAATTCCCAGCGCTTTCAGTTCCTCTATAAAGCTTCCGAATTGACGGCAGCAGGTGTCCCGGCCGGCCAGCTGACAGGCCTGAGCTTACAGATAATGACAAAGAACAGTACCCGCCCCTTCACCAATTTAAATATAAAGATCGGTACTACCAGCGTCAGCTATCTCATCAACGGATCCACCGTTACCGTTGGCTCCGGACTGACTACAGTCAAAACGCTTTCCTCTTACAGTACGGTTGCCGGATGGAATGATTTTAGCTTTGACACTCCCTTTACCTGGGATGGGACCAGCAACCTCATCGTGGAATTTTGCTATGACAATGGCAGCGTTCTCTCTGGCGCAGGCGTGGACGATGTATACTATTACAGCGACGGTGGCAGCACCTCCCAGTACAATATGTTCTGGCAGAATGGCATCAACTGCTCTCAATCCTTTAGCTCTCTCAACGCCTGGTCACGGGGTCTCAAGCCCATAGCCAAATTCTGGTATGGCATACCAGCCACCATCGTACAGGCAGTACTTAACTCTTCCGTCCAGCAATACCTGGGTCCGAATGCGGATGTTTATTTCTACGATCAGACAAACCATCAGCTGATGGCCCGGATCCAAAATTTAGATAATCACGACTACGGCTGTACGCAGGTCGTCATCGATCGCCAGGGCAGCGGCTCCAGCCAGTTCTGGAATAACAATACCGCCAATTACCTGATGAATAAAACCTTCAGGGTCCTGCCTGCCAACAACAGCTCCACCGGCAGCTACAATATCACGCTCTATTATACCCAGGCGGAGGTCAATGGCTGGATAGCAGCAACGGCGCAATCGCTCAGCAATATCCAGCTGGTAAAGGTCGCCGGGCAGATATCCAGCGTTACGCCGGCCAGCCCCAACGGCGCAGGCGCCGTAGTCATCGGCAATCCCACCATCAGCACGCTCGGAACCAATACGGCGCTGACCTATAATTTCACCACAGGCTTCTCCGGCTTTGGCGCAGGCGTCCCCGATGTGGCGCTGCCTCTGACCTTATTGAATTTTGACGGACAGCTCCGGCAACAGCACGCGGCTCTGCAATGGACCACCAGCTTTGAATCCAATACCAACCGCTTTGGAGTGGAAAGGTCCTATGATGGCGCCAGCTACGGCAACATCGGGTATGTGAACGCCACCGGTAACAGCAGCTCCCTGCACCAATATGTATTCATCGACACAGCGCTGGCACGGCCTAAGAATTACTACCGTCTGAATGAAATGGATCTGGACGGCCACTCCACTTATAGTAAGGTGCTGCTGATCAGCAATAACAATAGGGATGCCTCCTTTACCGCATCTCCCAGCCCCTTCACTACCAGCCTCGACCTCGTATTCGGCCAGGCGCTGGAAGGCAAAACAAGCATCCGGCTGCTGGACATGACAGGCAAGGCGCTTTTCAGACAGGACAGCACACCGGCAGGACAGGAACACATTCATCTCGACCTCTCCGGCTTCAACCTGGCATCAGGTCTTTATCTGCTGGAAGTGCGCACCAGCAATAACGTTTACATCCAAAAAATACTGAAATAGCCCGCCGATAAAAAACCCCGGCGTCAGCCGGGGTCTTGCGTATTATTCATCAGTTAGCGAAGTATCTTAATCAAACTTGAGGTCCAGACCCAATCCCCGCAGCTCATGCACCAATACGTTGAAGGACTCAGGAATACCCGCTCTCGGGATATTATCCCCCTTCACGATGGACTCATAGGTCTTGGCCCTGCCGATGATATCATCCGACTTCAGCGTCAACAGCTCCTGCAGGATGTTGGAAGCACCATAAGCCTCGAGCGCCCACACTTCCATTTCCCCAAAACGCTGTCCACCAAACTGCGCCTTACCACCCAACGGCTGTTGCGTGATCAAGCTGTACGGTCCGATGCTACGAGCGTGCATCTTGTCGTCCACCATGTGGTGCAGCTTAATGATATAGATGATACCTACCGTTGCCTTCTGGTCAAAGCGTTCGCCCGTCTCGCCATCATAGAGGTGAGTATGGCCAAAGCTCGGCAGTCCGGCTCTTGATATATGATCGGCAATTTCTTCTACCGTAGCACCGTCGAAGATAGGAGTGGCAAACCTTACCCCGAGCTTCTCACCCGCCCAACCCAGTACAGTCTCATAGATCTGTCCGAGGTTCATACGGGACGGTACACCCAGCGGGTTCAGTACCACATCCACAGGAGTTCCGTCTTCCAGGAAAGGCATATCTTCCGCCCTTACGATCTTGGCGACGATACCCTTGTTCCCGTGACGTCCCGCCATCTTATCACCTACCTTCAGCTTCCGCTTGACAGCCAGGTAAACTTTCGCCAGCTTCAATACACCGGCGGGAAGCTCATCCCCGATGGAAATATTGAACTTCTCCCTCTTATAACGCCCGAGCTCTTCGTTGTACTTGATGCTGTAGTTGTGCAGGAGAATGTTGATGGAATCATCCGTCTTCGCATCACCCGTCCAACCCAGAGGGTTCACGTTCAGATAATCGATCCCTGCCAGGTTCTTTGCGGTGAATTTGGCGCCCTTGCCGATCTGCACCTCTCCGAAGTTGTTGTTCACCCCCGCGGATGCATGATCTTTCAGAAGAACCTGCAGCTTGCTCAACAGCACGTCCATCAGGTCGGCTGTATTCTTCTCGTGTACTTTTTCTATCTTTTCCAGGGCCGCTTTCTCACGCACCTTGGCATTCTTATCTTTCTTGGCCCGCTGGAACAGCTTCTTGGAGATAACCACACCTTCCGTGCCGCTGGGGGCCTTCAGAGAGGCATCCTTGGCATCTCCGGCCTTGTCACCGAAGATAGCGCGGAGCAGCTTTTCTTCCGGAGTGGGATCGCTTTCGCCTTTGGGAGTGATCTTACCGATCAGGATATCACCCTCCTTGATCTGGGCGCCCACACGAATGATGCCGTTCTCATCCAGGTCCTTGGTAGCCTCTTCAGAAACGTTGGGAATATCAGGCGTCAGCTCTTCTTCACCCAGCTTGGTATCGCGTACTTCCAGCTCATATTCGGAAATATGCACGGAAGTGAAAAGGTCTTCTTTCACAACTTTCTCGCTGATCACGATGGCATCCTCGAAGTTGTAACCCTTCCAGGGCATGAAGGCCACTTTCAGGTTACGGCCCAGGGCCAGCTCACCATCCTGTACAGCATATCCTTCCGTGAGGAAGTCGCCTTCTTTCACCTTTTGCCCTTTCTTGACGGCAGGCTTCAGGTTGATACAGGTCTCCTGGTTGGTCTTGATGAACTTGGTAAGTTTATAAACCTTCAGATCTTCTTCGAAAGAAACAAGCTTCTGCGCTTCGCTACGGTCATAACGTACATGGATCTCGTTGGCATCCACGAACTCTACGACACCTTCACCTTCAGCATGGATCTGGATCCGCGCGTCACGGGCAGCCTTGGCTTCCAGTCCTGTGCCTACAATCGGCATTTCAGGACGGATCAGCGGTACGGCCTGACGTTGCATGTTCGATCCCATCAGCGCACGGTTGGCGTCATCATGCTCTAAGAACGGGATCAGAGAGGCGCTCAAACCAACGATCTGGTTGGGAGCCACGTCCATAAACTCCACCTCTCCCTTATCCAGGATAGGGAAGTCACCCGTCTGACGGCTGACGATCTTGTCTTCTACGAAGTTGCCCTTCTCATCCAGGGTAATATTTGCCTGGGCGATCTTGGCGATATCTTCTTCTTCCGCGCTCAGATAGGTCAGCTTCTTCAGATCGACCTTCCCGTCCTGTACCTTACGATAGGGGGTCTCGATAAAGCCCATTTCGTTGATCTTGGCATGGACGCAGAGCGTGGAGATGAGTCCGATATTAGGTCCTTCCGGCGTCTCGATGGTACAGAGGCGACCGTAGTGAGAATAGTGCACGTCGCGAACTTCAAAGCCGGCGCGTTCGCGGGAAAGACCACCCGGACCCAGGGCAGAGATCCTTCGTTTATGTGTGATCTCGCTCAACGGGTTGGTCTGATCCAGGAATTGGGACAGCTGGGACGTACCAAAGAAACTGTTGATAACGGAACTCAGCGTCCTTGCATTGATCAAATCCACCGGTGTAAAGACTTCATTGTCTCTTACATTCATACGCTCGCGGATGGTCCTGGCCATACGCGCCAGACCGACGCCAAATTGAGCGTACAGCTGCTCCCCTACCGTACGGACACGACGGTTGCTCAGGTGATCGATGTCGTCGATCTCAGCCTTGGCATTGGTCAGACGAACGAGATACTTGATGATCTCGATCATGTCTTCCTTTGTCAGTGTCTTCTGATCCAGGGGCTGGTTGAGGTTCAGCTTGCGGTTGATCTTGTAACGGCCTACCTCGCCCAGGTCATAACGCTTGTCGCTAAAGAACAGCTTATCGATAATACCTCTCGCCGTCTCGTCATCGGGAGCGTCGGCGCCGCGCAGCTGGCGGTAGATATGCTGTACAGCTTCCAGTTCCGAGTTGGAGGTATCCTTATTCAGAGTATTGTAAATGATGGCATAGTCGCCGCCAACGTCTTCCTTCTGGATAAAGACGCTCTTCACGTCCATTTCCACCACCATGTCGATGGCTTCCTCATCCAGGATGGTATCGCGCTCCAGCACGATCTCGTTCCTTTCGATGGATACCACCTCACCGGTGTCCTCGTCGACGAAGTCCTCTACCCAGGTGCGGAGCACGCGGGCAGCCAGCTTCTTGCCAATAAATTTCTGCAGCTGCTTCTTGTCGGCCTTTACTTCATCAGCCATACCGAAGAGCTCCAGGATATCCTTATCCGTCTCATACCCGATGGAACGCAGCAGGGTCGTGACAGGGAATTTTTTCTTACGATCGATGTATGCATACATCACGTTGTTGATGTCCGTGGCGAACTCCATCCAGGCGCCCTTGAAAGGGATCACACGGGCCGAGTAGATCTTGGTCCCGTTGGGATGGATGGACTGGCCAAAGAATACCCCCGGACTGCGATGCAGCTGGGATACGACAACGCGTTCCGCCCCGTTGATCACAAACGTGCCGCGGGGGGTCATATAGGGGATATTGCCCAAAAATACATCCTGGACAATAGTCTGGAAATCTACGTGCTCTTCGTCGTTACAACTCAGCCGGAGCTTGGCCTTCAGAGGGACAGCATAAGTCAGGCCGCGTTCCATACACTCCTCGATGGTGTAGCGGGGAGGGTCTATGAAGTAATCCAGGAATTCCAGCATGAAAATGTTCCGCGTATCGGTGATCGGGAAATTCTCTTTGAATACCTTGAACAAACCTTCGATATTACGTTTGTCCGGGGTAGTCTCTAGCTGGAAAAATTCTTTAAAAGATTGGATCTGCACTTCAAGTAGGTCAGGAGTTTCGGCAAGGTGCTTGATTTTACCGAAATTGATCCTGTTTTGCAATTTTGTTGAAGACATATTGATTACTACCGGTTTTTTAATGATTCGTGCTCAAAATCGTCTGGCGCCCATAACTGCTTGATGTATTGAATATCAGCAGTTTATACATTTAAACAAATCTCAACGGCTAATTAGCTTTAGGGAAACGGACCGCAAAGTTATGAAATTAGCAATAAAAATCAAAAAAAGGGGCAGCCACCTGCCCCTTTTTCGAACATTTTCATTCCGCCGGAAAAACCAGCCGAAAACCTTAGTTAACCTCTACTTCAGCGCCAGCTTCTTTCAGCTTGGCAACCAGAGCGTCGGCGTCAGCCTTGCTAACACCTTCCTTAACGGGCTTGGGAGCGCCGTCAACGAGGTCCTTGGCTTCCTTCAGACCAAGACCAGTCAGGTCCTTAACGATCTTCACAACGTTCAGCTTGTTAGCGCCGGCGCTCTTCAGAATTACGTTAAAGGCGGTTTTTTCTTCAGCGGCAGCAGCAGCGCCACCACCAGCAGCAGGACCAGCAACAGCTACAGCAGCAGCTGCAGGCTCGATGCCGTATTCTTCCTTCAGGATCTTTGCTAATTCGTTTACTTCTTTTACAGTCAGCCCTACGAGCTGCTCAGCAAATGCTTTTAAGTCTGCCATGTTTTACAATTTTTTCCGCCTTCACAGCTATTTTGCTCCAGCGGAGGGTTTAAAAAAATTAGCCTTAGTTGGTTAGTCCCCAGGCCTGGACTTTATTTTCCATACCGGCTCGCCACCGGCATTTGAATCTTAGTTCGCCCCCGCACGATCTTCCAGCGCCTTGATCAGGCCAGCCAGCTTGTTGCCGGCATTCAGGCCGCTGATAACATTCTTGGCGGGAGATTGCAGCAGACCGATGATCTCGCCGATGAGGTCTTGCTTGCTCTTCAGCGTGGTCAGCGTCTTGAGCTGATTGTCCCCTTCGAATACGTCCCCGTCGATAAAGGCCGCCTTCAATACGGGCTTTTCACCATTGCTGGCCTTACGGAAGTCGGAGATGATCAGAGCAGGCTCCTTGGCATTCTCGGAGAACAGCAGCGCAGTTACGCCGTTCAGGGATTCGTACATGCCGGCAAAACGCTTGTCGTCGATGCCTTCCAGGGCCTTCTTGATCAGGGTGTTCTTAGCCACCTTCATCTCTACCTTCTTGTCGAAGCAGATGCGGCGCAGCTTGCCAACCTGTTCTACGGTCAGTGACTCGGTATTGGTCACATAGAAGTTGTTATATTGATTGAACTTGTCTTTCAACAGCTCAATTACTTCATTTTTTTGATCTTTGTTCATAACGCTTTTTTTAATGCCCCCAGACTAGCCGGGCGGTGAATCGATTTTAGTGGACAAAGGCTTTTGTGTCGATGGCAATACCAGGGCTCATTGAGCTGGCCATAAATACGCTCTTCACATAAGTACCCTTCGCAGTGGCAGGCTTGGCCTTGATGATCGCATTGAGCAGCTCCTGGCTGTTCTCGACGATCTTCTCAGGAGTAAAGCTTACCCGGCCGATGCTGGCATGGATGATACCAGCCTTGTCGACCTTGAATGCGATCTTACCACCCTTTACTTCATTCACGGCAGCCGCAACATCGTTCGTCACCGTGCCCGTCTTCGGGTTAGGCATCAGGTTACGGGGACCGAGAACCTTACCGAGTTTACCGATCTTAGGCATCACAGAGGGCGTAGCGACAATGACGTCCACATCCACCCATCCGCCTTCGATCTTTTGGATAAATTCATCCAGACCTACATAGTCTGCGCCGGCTGCCTTTGCATCGGCCTCCTTGTCGGGAGTGCAAAGTACCAGCACCCGCTTGGTCTTACCCGTGCCATGAGGCAGGTTCACCGTACCGCGGATGGACTGATCGGCTTTTTTGGGATCTACACCCAGACGTACATGCAGATCTACGGAACTATCGAATTTCGTAGTATTTACATCCTTCACCAGGGCAGAAGCCTCCTTGAGGGAGTAAACCTTATTTTTGTCAACCTTAGCTAAGGCTGCTTTTCTCTTTTTACTGATTGCCATTTCGTAATGTTTTTGGTGTTAGGAGATTAATTTGCCCAGGGAGCTTTACCCTCTACAGTAATACCCATGCTGCGGGCCGTACCGGCTACCATGCGCATGGCGCTTTCAACAGTAAAGCAGTTCAGGTCAGGCATCTTGTCCTTCGCAATAGCCTCTACCTGCGCCCAGGTCACTTTTCCAACCTTGTTACGATTTGGCTCCTTGCTTCCGCTCTGGAGCTTGGTTGCTTCCAGCAGCTGTACCGCCGCGGGGGGAGTCTTGATGATAAATTCGAAGGATTTGTCCGTATAGACTGTGAGGACAACGGGAAGTACTTTCCCCATCTTATCTTGGGTCCTGGCGTTGAATTGCTTGCAGAACTCCATGATATTCACTCCTTTAGAACCCAATGCAGGTCCAATGGGAGGTGCAGGATTGGCTTGACCGCCCTTCACCTGCAGCTTGACATAACCGCTGATTTCTTTTGCCATGTTGCTTCTTTTTTTGGTGTTAACGTCCCCGCCACACGACGGGAACTCCCAAACCAATGTCGTCTAAGAACTATTTGGGGACGCAAAGTTAGTAAAAATTCGAGGTATAACAAGATAAATCCCCTCTTTTTTTAAAGGCTCCGCCCTTCTCCCATCGGCCGCCTCATTCCAGGCCCCTCTCTCCCCCCGTCCCACCCCCAGCCCCTTTACCCCCCCTCACTCGTAGCCCCATCCCCTCATTCACTCCCTCATCCCCTTGGCTGCTTCGAAAGCTCCTCCTCGACAACGCTCCCGCAGATGGCATCGCGCCCCGCAAATGGCGTCACGCACGATAGCATGATCAATCCTACCGGCACCGCATATAGGCCCCGCAACCCCCGTCCAACCGCCTTCTCAGCCCCTTCCCAACACCCGCTATGAAATTTTTTGTCTGCCATTTTTTTCTATTTGAATTTTTCTAACTAACTTTTGCGATAATAATTCCATTAAATTCTCATAACAACTTAAAACGCTCAACAAACTATGTCAAAGTCTAAGAAAAAGCCGGCGAAAAAAGCAGCCCCTAAAAAGGCAGCTAAGAAAAAATCAGCTCCCAAAAAAGCTGCAAAAAAAGCCGCTAAGAAAAAGGCTGCACCAAAAAAGAAAGCCGCTCCTAAGAAAAAAGCAGCTCCGAAAAAGAAAGCCGCCCCTAAGAAAAAGGCTGCTCCCAAAAAAGCTGCAAAAAAGGCTGCCCCTAAAAAAGCCGCTCCTAAAAAGGCAGCTAAGAAAAAAGCAGCCCCGAAAAAGAAAGCAGCTCCCAAACCTGCTCCCGCTCCATCGACTCCTGCAGCGTCCGAGTCTAACCTTTTCTCGCCAGCGCCCGAAGAGCCGACAACATCTTTCGGTTTTGACAACGACAATAACGACAACTAAGACGTATAAAAAAAACCCTCCGAACGGAGGGTTTTTTATTTCAATACTTCAGAACGGACCACGGGTCCGTTGGCCTACGCTATCTTCTCCACCTGCATATAGTTCAACTCCACCGGCGTACTGCGGCCAAATATCTTTACTGTCACCTTCAGTTTCTTCTTCTCATCATTCACCTCTTCAATGATACCATTGAAATCATTGAACGGCCCTTCGATGATCTTGATCGTCTCCCCAATGATGAAAGGCTCGCTCATGCTCATACCGCCCGACTCGGCCATCTCATCCATCTTACCCAGCATCTTGTTCACCTCCGCCTTACGCAGCGCTATGGGATTCTCCTTACCTAAAAAGTGAATGACACTATTGGTATTCTTGATCGCCTCACGCAGATCATCCCCCAGCTTGCCATCCGTTACCTCGATCATCACATACCCGGGATAATAGTTACGCTCACGCATCACCTTCTTGCCATTCTGAACCTTGTATACCTTCTCCACAGGCAGAAACACCTGCTTCACCACCTCGCCCCATCCCCCACGGGTAATTTCCTTGTCAAGGTATTCCTTTACCTTACGCTCCTTACCACTGACCACACGAAGCACATACCACTTGGTTTCCGGAGCTGGCTTACCTTCAGCTTGCTTCACCTCTTGTTGGTTTACAGTTTCCATGTCTTATTGGAATAACGAGTAGATAAAATGTAATACAGTGCTGGATGCCAGATCCATGATCCAGGTCACCAGCGTTATCAATACGGTCGCAACCAACACGATCACAGTCGCCTGCTGCAGCTGCGTCCAGGTCGGCCAGGTCACTTTCTCCAGCAACTCCTTATAGGACTCGCGGAAATATGTAGTGATTTTGTTCATATCAAGATTTTCGTTTTTTCAAACCGCCGGCTTCTCGACTACGGCCTGGATGCATTCTGCATCCCCTGCACGGGCACTAGGATTCGAACCCAGATCTAAGGTTTTGGAGACCTCTATTCTACCTTTGAACTATGCCCGTTCTTGTATTTAAATGTCTGTCCTTTAGTTGCTGTGCAACTAAAAGCTAAAAGCTATCCCGCATATCAAAATTCGGAACAGCTTTTAGACCTTATACAAAGATACTAAAATAAATCTAAGTTATTTTATGATATCAGTTACCTGTCCGGCGCCTACGGTACGGCCACCTTCGCGAATAGCGAACTTCAGACCTTTTTCCATAGCGATGGGCTGAATCAGCACAACGTGCAGGGAAGTATTATCGCCAGGCATAACCATCTCAGTACCAGCTGGCAAGGTAACTTCGCCCGTTACATCCGTAGTACGGAAATAGAACTGAGGACGATACTTATTGAAGAAAGGAGTGTGACGACCACCTTCTTCCTTGCTCAGTACATAAACTTCACCCTTGAACTCAGTGTGAGGAGTGATAGAGCCGGGTTTTACAAGCACCATACCACGACGGATCTGGGTCTTTTCAATACCACGGAGCAGCAAGCCTGCATTGTCACCAGCTTCACCCTGATCCAGCAGCTTACGGAACATTTCAACACCCGTAACAGTGGAGGTCAAAGGAGCTTCCATCAGACCTACGATCTCGATAGCTTCACCTACCTTGATACGACCTCTTTCGATACGGCCGGTAGCAACTGTACCACGACCAGTGATAGAGAACACATCCTCAACAGACATCAGGAAAGGCTGATCAACAGGACGGGGAGGCAGGGGAATGTAGCTGTCAACAGCTGCCATCAGCTCATCGATCGCCTTAACCCACTTGTCTTCACCAGCCAGGGCGCCTGTAGCAGAACCCTTGATGATCGGCGTATTGTCACCGTCAAATCCGTAAGAAGACAGCAGCTCGCGGATTTCCATCTCTACCAGCTCCAGCAGCTCAGGATCATCCACCAGATCTACTTTATTCATGAATACCACAATACGAGGTACACCTACCTGGCGGGCCAGAAGAATGTGCTCCTTCGTCTGAGGCATAGGACCATCCGTAGCGGCAACCACCAGGATAGCGCCATCCATCTGGGCAGCACCGGTGATCATATTTTTCACATAGTCAGCGTGACCAGGGCAATCCACGTGAGCATAGTGACGGTTGGCCGTTTGGTACTCGACGTGAGCTGTATTGATGGTAATACCACGCTCCTTCTCTTCGGGAGCAGCATCGATCTCATCATATTTTTTTGCTTCTGCCAACCCTCTTTGCGCTAAGATCGAGGTGATAGCAGCAGTCAAAGTGGTTTTACCGTGGTCAACGTGACCAATGGTACCAACGTTAACGTGGGGTTTGTCCCTCTTGAAGGTCTCTTTTGACATTGTTATCTGTTTTAATAGTTGTGTTTAAAAATTACTCCCGGCGCCCCTATCCGGACCGGTATCCGGTTTTTACAAAAACTTCTTACATCTCTAAATGCCCGGCCTTAAGCCAGCGAACCCACGGTTCAAATCAGCCGCCCGTTTTCCGGACATAATAATTTCGAGCCGTTGAAGAGAATTGAACTCTCGACCTCTTCCTTACCAAGGAAGTGCTCTACCCCTGAGCTACAACGGCTTATGAGTCAACTCAGATCTAAACTCTTTCGGCGTCGTTGGAAACGGTCTCTCCGAAAGTCAAACTTTAGCTCATTTCTGGAGCGGAAGACGAGGTTCGAACCCGCGACCTACAGCTTGGAAGGCTGTCGCTCTACCAACTGAGCTACTTCCGCCTGAACGAACCGGAGGTTCGTCGAATTTTACAAAGAACTCTTCACCGCAGTGAATTTCGTGGGCAAGGATGGATTCGAACCACCGAACTCCGAAGAGGACAGATTTACAGTCTGTTGCCGTTGGCCACTTGGCTACTTGCCCGAAATGTCAAATAATAGAGGATCTATCTTCCCCTCATGAGCCGGCAAAGGGAATCGAACCCCCGACCTACTGATTACAAATCAGTTGCTCTACCAGCTGAGCTACGCCGGCCTGGCGCCCAAAAATCACGCTGATCGTCACAACCACCACTCACAAAATCAAGCTGGATCATACCCCAAACACCACTTATCACACTGAATCACTGTTTTTTTTGGGAAGGCAAAGGTACGCGAAAATGTCAAATTCAAAAATTTTGAACCCTTTTTTTTACTATCTTCTCTAAAGCCCAATTCCCGGATCATTACGGACAAAAAAAAGACCCCCGTTAGGAGGTCTCTTCCGGAGAGGACGTCAGTCCTTCCCGGATTATGCAAAAAGCTTTTCTTTCTTTTTCTTTACCTGATTGACCAACGATTCGAAAGCGTTGTCAAACGACTCTTCAAAAGATTTGGAAGAACATTTTACAAAAAAGTGGTGCTTGGGAACATGAACTCTGATCTCTGCAATTTTGTCTTTGATAGTGTGGACCACGTTGTCCAGCTTCAGGAACACGTCTACTTTAATGATCCTGTCGTGAAAAGTGTTTAGTTTTGACATTTTTTTGTTTACATAATCTACTAATTTTCCATCTGCATCGAAGTGCACAGTTTGAATTCTGACATTCATAGCTATCCCATTTTTAAGTCTGTGAACAATAAATAAAAGAACTTCATGCGATACATCGAGATACACGCGTAGCTCATTAATACAGAAGGATAAGGCAGGACAATGAAGTTAATCTTTCAAGACTATTTTTCCAAATAAAAAGCCACTTATAATCTCGTTAAAACATTTGCCATTCTCAAACCAGTCCTTATGGGCACAGATGTCTCTCCCGCGAAGAGGGACACCCATAACAAATTAAACGTCAATTATTTATCTACATTACGCCTTCGGATGCGCCTTCTTGTATACATCCTTCAGCTTTTCAATGGTATTGTGCGTGTATACCTGCGTAGCTGCCAGGCTGGAATGTCCCAGCAGCTCTTTCACCGAATTCAATTCAGCACCCTCATTCATAAGATGCGTGGCAAAAGAATGTCTCAATACATGCGGACTTCTCTTGTCGACAGTGGTCACCTGTGAAAGATATTTCTTTACCACCCGGTAGACATATTTGGCATATAGCTTTTTCCCACTCTTCCCGACAAACAGATATTGCATATCCGGCTTGTCGAACTCCGCCCGCTTCTTCTGACAATACGCCTCGATCCCCTCCATCAGCACAGGCCCCACAGGTATAACCCTCTCCTTTTTCCCCTTTCCCAATACCTTGATATTCCTGTTCCCCTTGTCGATCTGCCGCTCCTGCAAATGCAGCAGCTCGCTCAGCCTGATCCCGGTATGATAAAAGACGGCCAGCAGCAACCTGTCGGTCCAGCCTTCCCAGTTGTCCGGAAAGCTGATGTTCCCAAACAGCGTGGCAACATCCTGCTGCTCCACATAGACGGGCAACCGTTTGCTGGACTTGGGACTCGTAATGGCGATCATAGGCGACTGCTCCACTTCGCCCGAGCGCATCTGGTATTTGAAAAAGGATTTTAAGGAGGATATCTTCCGGTTGATGCTCCTGCTGCTCAACCCCTCCTCCTTTAAGGACGCCAGCCAGCTACGGATCAGCACAGGGGTAATGGCCTTCAGCGACTGCTCCCCAAACTGCAGCGCGATGTAGTCGAAGAATTGTACCAGGTCATCCTGGTAAGACCTTATCGTATGGGCCGAATAATGCTTTTCAAACTTCAGATAGTCGATAAAGGATTGGATCACAAAGAATTCTTTCCTTTAAAGGTACATCAAATAACTTTTCTGCTAATGTTCCCGAAAACAAAGATAGGCCATCTTACGACAGCCTATTTATCAATCATTTATAGATTACAATCTCAAAGATCAACCTTGCCGGCAGCAACCTGCTGCTTGTAGACAGCTTTCAACACCTGACCCCTGCGCCTTACAGAGGGCTTGGTATAAGACTGACGCTCCCTCAATTGAATCAGGATCTTTGCCTTCTCAAACTTCTTCTTGTACTTCTTGAGCGCTTTGTCTATGTTTTCGCAATCTTTGGAATCGATAATCAACATATTATTTACTTATTTTCGAACCGCAAATATACTACAAAACTGCAAAAAAGAAAATTTTAGGCTAAAAAATGCGAAATTCGTACCCATGTTTACAGGAATCATCGAATCGCTAGGAAAAGTCAAAAAGGCTGAATCTCAAGGCACTAACCGCAGGTACTGGATAGAGTCTCCCATCTCCTCCGAGCTAAGGGTCGACCAAAGCATTTCCCACAATGGAGTCTGTCTCACGGTGGAAGAAGTAGCTGATGGCGCCCACCGGGTCACCGCCATCGAAGAGACTCTTGAAAAGACCAATCTCGAAAGCTGGCAGCCCGGCCATCTCATCAACCTGGAAAGATGTCTGCCGATGAATGGCCGCCTTGACGGTCACATCGTCCAGGGCCATGTCGATACCACCGCGGTCTGCGCTCACCGCATCGAGCTCAATGGCAGCTGGGAGTTCCGTTTCGAATTTCCCAAAAAATTCAGCCACCTGGTCATCGAGAAAGGTTCCATCAGCCTAAACGGTATCAGTCTCACTATCTTCAATGTGAAAAAATCCCGGTTTGACGTCGCTATCATCCCTTATACTTATGAACATACGAATATCCAGTCCATTCAATCGGGCAGCCTTGTAAACCTGGAGTTCGATGTGATAGGCAAGTATGTTGCCAGGTTAAAGCTTTAACCAAACCACTTTATGAACCCAATCGGCCAAACATTCAAATCGGCACTTAATATCCCGGGCCGGCCGTTGCAGGAGATTCTCGTATCCTCAGGACAGAATAATTTCTCTCTTCTTCGACTTATCGCTGCCACCATGGTAGTGGAGACCCATTCTCATATTCTCCTATATGACAACAGCAGTACGGCCTACTTCCAACAGCAGTTTCATTTCAGCTTCCTTGGCTTGCCATCCTTCTTTTTCCTCAGCGGCCTCCTCGTCACCCAAAGCTTGCATCAAAGCACATCCTGGAAAACCTTCCTTTGGAAAAGATTCCTGCGGATATACCCTGGGGCCTGGTTCTCCTTGCTGACAACAGCTTTCATACTGGGTCCGGCCGTCTCTACCTTGCCTCTGAAATCCTATTTCCTTTCAAGCAAATTATATAGCTTCCTGATATCGCTCTCTCTGGTGCATACTAACCTACATCTGCCTGGCGTATTTGAGCACTCAGTGATCGGCACCTCATCGGTCAACTCTTCTTTGTGGACAATATCCATGGAGCTGAAACTTTATCTGATGCTGGTCCTCACCGGATATGCCATAAGAAAATTTCCAGCAGCCAGGCAGGCGCTTCTTTTCCTGATAATCTTCGCCATATGGTTCTATGGTCAGGAACTTGACTCGATCCCCGCTGGCCTCAGGCCGTGGTTTACTTACGGGGTCCAGTTCCTTTCCGGAGTCTTATGCTACCTATATAAAGACAGGATTGTCGTGAGACCCATTCTTCTGTTCGTTATGCCCATCCTGTTCATGGTGAGCTTGCGGTTGAACATATTCTTTTATACGGCCTACCTGCTCATCCCGTCGACGGTGATCCTGTTCGGTGGCTTCGCCGTAACATTTTTGCAAAAGATAACGCCGCGGGCGGATCTTTCCTACGGCATTTATATATTTGCATTCCCCGTTCAGCAGGTCATCGCCAATTATATCCACCCCTCTAACTGGCTGTCATTCTTTCTTCTCTCCATGACTGCTACCCTACCCCTGGCCATCGTCTCCTGGTACGCAATAGAAAAGAAAGCGCTCAGGCTCAAAAGCCGACCCGGCTGATCCCTGCATCATTCGCGCGGCGCCTCTTTTTTCATCATATCCAACAGCGCCTGCGCGATCTTTTCATGACCTGAAGCCTTCAAATGTACATCCAATATGTATCGGTCATCGGATGTCAGCAATGCCCCCGCATCCAGGAATAACAACGCTGTCTTGAACTTTGTGCAGTATGGCGGCGCGGTTGACAGTCGCCGCACGATGTTTAAAAACGGTCCCCTCATATTGTCGGCGTCATCCATGATCGTTATGACCACCCTCATCTTGTCGAAGTCTATCGGAGAATTATAAAGTATATTCAGAAATGTTCTGGCCTGCCCTTCCTGATCCTTGCCCCAGTCTTTTCTATCCCATCGCAGGGAGAACAACCGATAAATAAGATTGATCCGGCTCTTTATAAAATAATTCCCAATAATAAGAAAATACTTACCCGGGAAATATATCCGCGAACTTTTAGCAGCCCGCACGAGTCGTTCATAAGTATCTCTGGAAGAAATAGGCAGTTTATATCCATGCTCCACAGAGGTGCGATTCTCATCCTGGTCATTGCAGCAATATTGGATGATGAGCCATCGCAAATGCGAAGTGTCTATTCTTCCCAATTCCTTGATCTCTCTGGCTGTCCCATAAGACGCCATACCCATATTGGCAACCTTGAGCCCGGATAAAGCCGCCAGCCTTGAAGGGAAAGACTGGTCTTGTTCCACTCCCCAGCCCATGGTATAAGAATCCCCCACACACGCTACTTCCGGCGCGATCAGCGTACTGTTCACTCCCCGTAATCCCAGATTATTGGTGCTGTATGTATTGTTGAACTCGATGTTCCCGAATGAAAAATGACTCTCCGGGTCCAACGTATAGAAAAAGTCCTTATTATATGTTGCATACCGCGCATCGAATTGCAGCAGGTCTTCCTGAAAATAATCATAATAATAGGCAAATGACGGACGGAGAAATACAGGCAGACGGACCGGGTGATACATCCACCAGGCGAACAGCGCTTCCATGACCACTATCCATATGCCGACGATATAAAGAGCCATAGCTACTGGCCTTCTCACCGAAAAAAATCTTCTCAAAATTGTGGAACATGCCCACACACAGATGGACGACACTAGCAAAAAAAATTGGATGCAGCCACAGACAATGACACCCAAAAAAGTCCATGAAAGCGTTTGCCTCGATAAAACCACCTTTATCACCTGCAACGCCAATAACAAAACAATAAGCCAAAGCAAATTCCTTATGATCTTCATTCCCCGTATGGACATATATGTGAAAAATTGTCGGAAAAGATCGCGAAAATTAGATATTTTCGTTTGGCGGTCCAAATAATCCCGTCCGGAATTTAAATTCTCATGAATGTTATATCAGGCATTCTTCTATGTGCTCATCTCTTGTATATGTGTATGGTCTGGGCTGATTTTCTATAGCCTCTTCCCTGGTCTCGGGGACGCTGATCCTTCTTACAGAAGGCCGCTCGCCAGCTATTTTTTCAGCGGGATAATACTGCTTACGGCATTGGGCGAATGGTTCGTACTCGTATTTCCGTTGAATGCCTGGTTCCTCCTGGTCTTTATCCTTCCTCTCCTCACGATCCTCTCCTTCCTCCTCAAACGCCGCCTGGGGGCTGCCATCAAGACCATGCGATCCGCACAGCAGGCATCTCCTTTTTTCATCTCCTGCGTCGGCGCCTTTATAATAATGATCCTTGTCCTGAACAGCGGCCCTACGATAATGGACGATACGGAGAGCTACCATATCCAAATGGTAAAATGGGCGCAGGAGTATGGCACAGTGCCTGGCATCGCCAATCTCCATCTGCGGTTTGGCTTCAATTCATCCTGGTTTATCGCCATCGCCTTATTGGTCCCTCCGACGGCGGGCATCGATCACTATATAACGCTTAACGGCCTTATTTCAATCTGGCTCTGCCATTATCTGCTCGAAAAAGTGCTGATCCCACCCTATTCAGGCCGTACTGCTTCAAACGGGAACTTCGTGTCCGGTGCATTGATAGTATTGCTATTCGGCCTCTTCGCATGGCCTATGATAAGAGGTAATGCCACCACCGCCAACTATGACTTCATCAGTACCTGCATCATCATTATTCTTTTTATGGAGACAGGTCTGACACGCCGGCCTGCTTTTTCCCCCGAATGGATAGTCTGGCCTCTTTTTTTGTCCACAGTCAAGCTGGTCAATGTGGTAATGCTGGCAGGCAGCCTGGTATCCCTGATAATGTATTACAACCGCCGGTCCCTATATGCCTATATCGCTGCCATCTCTTTGATCCTCATCCCATTTTTTCTTCGCAACCTCATCTTGTCGGGCTATATTCTATACCCCCTGTACCAATTGGACCTCTTTGCTTTCGATTGGAAGGTCCCCCACTCCCTGGTCGTCGAATTAATGGATTTCGTGGAATACTTTAACAGATCCAACGGCGACTTCAATTTAGTTAAGGATACCCCCTTCCCGAACTGGATCCCCGTATGGCACTCGCATCTTTTTATCTACGATAAAGTGCTCACCGACCTGGCCCTTCTCTGCTGGATAGCGATTGCCTTCCGGTGGAAAAAGCTGGCAACAGTCTTTTCAGCACAGTACAGGATCATCGTCCTTACCTTGTTTCTCGTGCTTGTGACATGGTTTTTGGTCGCCCCGGACCCCAGGTTCATTTACGGCGTGCTGCTGGCCGGTATCTATATTCTTGTTATGACCATGCCGGCCCTGCCCATCGGGAGGCGCACAGTCGTCACCGGAGTAACTTTTTTAACTTCCGGGATCCTGGTTTATACATTAATCAAGATCGTTAACAACCAGGACTATCACAACTGGACGCTCCCTCATCCGCTGCCTGTTCCTGCTGCACAATTGGTCACTGTCGATGGCATAGAAATGAGGATACCGGAAAAGGTGCTGAACAACTGGAATCCACGATGCTTCGATCTTCCCCTTCCGTGCCTGTACACCATTAGTCCATTCCTCCACGCCAGAGGCCGGCATATCAGCGATGGGTTTAAAATGGAGACGGGCAATATGAAAGAGCCGATAAGGGGAGAATTTAACGTCGAAATTCGTCATTAACCATGCTAATTAGTCTCTTCGCCTGGACCTATCTTACTGCCCTCTGCCTGATATGGGGGCACCTATTCCTGCATCTCATTATGTCGCCATCGGAAAAAAGCAATACCGCCCGGCTTCACCCGTGCCTGGTTTGCTTCGCAGGGCTGACTGCCATCACATCGATATCGCTCGGACTGTCACTGGTAACACCTCTCGACCTAACTGTTCATATGCTCTTTTTGATATGTGCCCTGCTTTGGCTGCTAAGAAAAGAGACCAGGAGGGACATATGGATGCTGCTTTGCCGTTTTTTCGAAAACTATTCCCTGCTTCAATTTGGATTGCTGGCTGCCTGCATCGCCATGATTCTCCTCATCAGCATCCATACGACAATTCACCCCGATACCCTGACCTATCATGCTAAATCCATTCTTCTATTTCAGCGGTATCCACCCATAACAGGCATCGCCAATCTACGTGCCCAGTTGGGATTTCAAAGCGGCTGGTTCGCGGCACTCGCACTCATGAATCCTATACGCCAGCTATACAACATTGTCTTCCTCAATGGCGCTGTCCTCTCATGGTTCCTTATTTTCCTTGTAAATACACTGCGCCGGTCATGGACGGGCTTGCTTCTTCTGGCTTATGTGCTGGTCTCCTGGACGCAGGTTCGCAACACGGCGGCATCACCCAGTCCGGATTTCATCGTCAGCCTCTATTGCTGGGCAGCAATCCTGACATTCCTCGACAATGATCCGGCCAACAGAAACAGCCGTCTCTCTCTCACCATAATATTTTGCGTAGGCACTGTACTTACCAAAGTGTCCGGCATGATGATATTGCTCCTTGCGATACCTGTAGTCACCGGCAGGCTTGCAAAGACCTGGAGACTCATAATCTGGTCCCTTGTGACATTCGCTATCTTGGGCGTGAAGAACCTGATTGCATCCGGATACGTGCTATACCCTTCGTCCTGGCCGGATCTCTTCCACGTCCGATGGAAGGTTCCTCTGATGAAAATGCAGCATCTCACAGGCTATATCAGCTTTTGCGCTACCACTCCCCACGCCGACCCGGTCATGGCCAAAACGTTTACATTTGCACAAAAGATCAGGCAATGGTGGGGGTATATCGACCTTTCCAATCATCTTCTTCTCATAACAATCGCGGCGGGGATATTGGTATGGCTCGGGCTTATGATCGTAAAACATGACAGTTCGATGCTGCCAGGCCGGTATAAATTCCCTTTACTCGTTGTCCTGGCCGGCGGCGCCTTTTGGGTGTTCAGCGCTCCCGACCCAAGATTCGGGACAGGGTTCCTTGTCCCTCTTGCCTACTTCCTCTGGTCACCCATCCCATGGTCAAAGTTGCCTGCCGTACGATCCCGTTTGATCTATCCGGCAACACTATGTTTCATAATCGCCATCAGCGCATACTCCGTGTATCGAATAACCCATTTTATGACTTCTTCCAATCTCATTCTTCCCAGTGGAATAGCACATGAAGCATACGTGCCCATCGGTTGCGAAGACACCAAAGTAGACCTGCTGCGTGATACGATCATCTCCGACCGAAACCTGTACTCCGATTGCTCTTCCTATGGATTCTCCAGTTTCCGGCCTGTTGGCGTTTCTATCCGCCAGGGATTCGAACCGGCGCCGCCCTCTCCCTGAATGTCTTCCAACTACCTCATCAGGTACATCTTCCCATAGCCGTTGTTGAAATACTTATCTGTGTTATCTCCTGCTGGCTTGTATTTATCCAGTGAATGCCCATTCAGGTTAGTGACGACATGATACAAGTATACGCCATTCGCAAGCCGCTGCCCGTACATGTCGGTACCGTTCCATTTGAACTCCGTAATATTGCGCCCAATATGTAATGGGCCAAGCTCATCCTTTGTGATCTCCCGCACGATCTTCCCCGTAATGGTCATGATCTGTATCTTCATGTTCTGCGGCACCTCTGACCCCGTGATGGTAAATACAAATGCGGTGGATGTGGTGAATGGATTGGGATAATTCAGCAAATTCGAGATCATCGGCTTTGCAATAACCTTGAAGCTGATACGGTAAGCGGCCGTACCCGCCGTATTACCTACTTCGTCCTTACCGGATACGATCAGCTGATAAGTGTCGCCCGAAGCATTGATCTGGTTGATAAGGTTCGGAGTAAAATCGACAGTGGCCGTATTGTCGGTGCCGCTTGTGGCCGGTGTAAAGCGTACCGAGTCATTGTTTAACCCGATGGTCCGTGTAACCCCATCGGGATACTTCATCTGCAGCGTTATCAGAGAAGTATCCGTCAGCAGGAGATAACTCGACAGGCTCTTTAGCTTGACCTGGATATGAGGCTTTGCCGACACAATGTCGTCATTCAGGATGTGTACGTTGTCGAAAGTGACATCCAGCGTCGGCTTTCGGTCATCCGCTACCACAAAGAAATTCTTATAAAGGAAATTATTGAAATGATACTGTTCCGGCTGGTTGTTGTCAGGATTTACATCCAGGTAAATGGTGTTCGCTCCAGGATACTTTTTCGTATCCAATTGGAAAGATGCGGTCAAAGTGTCCCCGCTAATCAGCGGCTTCTTTTTAGGCAGTATCAGTGTATGCGTCACATTGTTCTTGTCGATGATATTTACCTTTATCACCATGCTGTCGAACGCTGTGGAACTGACATTCTTAAACGCAATGCCAAAATTCAGCGTCTCCCCTAACTTCAAAGTGTCCTTCCCTGTCAGATAAATGTTGGCAGCCAATGCACCCTCAGGCGCCGGGTCATCGGTCAATCTCCAGTATTTCAACTGATAGGGCGTTCCCTTTGACGTATCCTGCAATTCCATCGTCATCTGTAGATAGGGATATTTTTTTGCGTCTACGCTGCTGATATCAAAATCCTGGCTTGCAAACCCCAGACCGCCATACAAAAGGGCTATATTCCCGGTGGTGTCAATCCCATATAGGTTCAATGATGCATAATCCACCGAAGGAGATTCCTGGCTCGATCCCCTCCACTGCAATTTTTTCCAGGCTTTGGCAGGCCCAAACACGGGCGATTGGATATTGCCATTCAGGGAGGGGGTTTGACAATCCACTGATAATGCCACTGCATCATAAATATCTTTGGTAATCTGGTACTTTGCTCCAAAGGATGGATTAGCCTTCTGATACACCGCGCCCCATGCCCTGGGTCTGGTAAAGGAGTCGATGCATAATATGCCCGCATTCAACAATACATTGTACAAGCTATTACCGGAACCATACAAGGCCGTATCAGCCTTCCATTTATCTATATATACGTTGGTAAGCGAATCAGGACTGTCGTTATTCCTGATCACCACGAAATACCCGTCCGGAACAACATTATTCAGGAAATCCATTGCCAGTTTCCTATTGGCTGCATCCGTATACAAATAGTCGAAATTGTATTCACGCTGGGTGCCGCACGTGGCCTTTTCACTGCCATATAAGCCTGTAGCACCTGAATAATCATTCTTCCACGGCTTAAATGTTACAGGGTCGATGACATTGATGATCAGCTCGTTCGTATTACAGCCAGGTCCGATGTATGCGTTGCTGTTGAGCGCTACAGTATAAGACTTCTGATTCCCCGATCCCGTAGGATAGGTGGTGTTCCGCACGTAAATATTATCAGGCAGCAACACAAACTTCCAGGTCCTGCTGGTCGAATCGATATACATGCTGTCTGTTGTGGATGCCGTATGCTGGTAGTAATGGGATTGGTTGTATCCGCCTCCCGGACTGGTGGCCGAATCGATATAGATGAACGAGAACGTATTCCAAATATATGGACTGTCAGGAGATGGAGGCACTGCCGCTACTCTCCAATAGTACACCGTACTATCTATAAATGTCATATGTGGATCGAATTCCATTACCCCTCCCGCTGAAGTCACATTCCCTGACACTTTCAGTGTAGAATTAAAAAGAAATGTTGTATCTATCTGAAAAGCATACTTCTTCGTTGTGCTGAACGGATTGGCCGTGGATGCATATAATTTCTGTGTGCTGATATTGATAATCCCATAGTTGAAAGGATAGACGGGGCTAGCCCCCTCTTCATACACATATACGCTCGTTGTCACAGTATTGTTGGAAAGTGTCGTCTCTGTCACATCATTATCCACATTGAGAGAAACAGTGATATAGTTTTGGCCTTTATCCCGGATCTCAACAATAGGTACTACCAGTGTCAGCGAGTCAGCATAGACGATGCCGGGTATCCGTTTCCTTATCAGCTGAGTGCTGCTCCCATCCGGGTACTTGCGACTGACAAGGACCGTTATACTGTCAGGAACTACCTTGCCAAGGTTATAAAACCGTGCCTTCACTGTAAAATTAGCATTGGATATGGAGACAAATGTTGGATTTGTAATTACCTGTGACGCTTCAATATCGTAATCAGGCAGGCTGCTCTGATTCAGCTTGATAAACGGGTCGCCATGCGTTGTCATCTCTTCAGCATGCAGGCGAGCAAAATAATCCCCTGGCGCCACATTGATCAATGCCTGCAAGGCATCTTTCTGAATGATACCTAGCGGCTTACCATAATCGGTATTGTCAATGTAAGTATACAAGTTGTATAACAGCAGGTTGAGATAGTTTACGATACCGAAATGCGTACTGGCGATAAAAGCGATCGAGCCTCTTTCTTTTGCCAGTACATAAATCTCTGATAAAGTCGAGCTCGTGCTGAATCGTTGCGCATCATATACGAAAAAGTCACCGGCATCACACCCGTTGACAAAAAACACAGGATATTTTCCCTGATTATCGTAATCCTTCGGATCGTCCAGGTTATATCCCAGGGTTGTATTCGTAGAATGTCCGAAATAGTTCAGCATGCTAAAACCAGAACTAAAAAGTCCGGAGATCAACCCCAGGGGAACCTGGTTCACAGAGCCCACATTCCCATCACACAATGTAGATACCTTGGCCCCAAACAAACTGCCATTAATGATATCCCTGTAAGAATACATATAATTACAGATGATCGTCCCCAAAAAAGGCTCGCTCACCCCAGTCAGATGCAGCACATTCTTCATCCAAAGACGCCCGTCTATCGTATTGGGGGCAGTCGCCTGTGTCAGCTCATATTCTTTAACCTTTGCCAGGTAAGTTTCGATCTCGGACCCCGTCACCACGGACAGCCTTCCGATGGGCGTGACAGGAACGGCGTCCAGCACATTGGCAGCAGCCAGCTTGTTATCCGACGCCGGATAGCCAAAGGTGGGTATGAGGTTCAATTTATCCGCCAGCGGATCATGCACCTGGTCGGCGTAATAGTTATAATCTACATACGTCATCCCATGCCCGATCAATAGCACAAACTGAGGCTTGCTCGCAAAGGTTGCCCGGGCATAGCGGAGAAAATTCATGATAGACAGCGGATGCTTCTTGATCCCGAATGCAAACTGGTCCTGCAGCTCATCGATGTCATAAATATGGGTATTGAAGCTGCCTCCTGCCGGAGAGTTGCGGTACGCGGCATAATCCGCTACGGGATTATTGCCATGGCTTCCGGTAAATAAGGACGAATGACTGATGATGATATAATTACCCTGGTTGGCAGCGAGGGCATAATTGGTAAAGGTTCTTTGGGTAAGCGAAGTCACCGTATTCACAGTAGAAGGGTCTTCATTCACGAGAACCAGCCTGCGCGCGGTGGCAGAACCAGCCAATAAGAATGACAGCGTGGTGCCGGGGCCTACAATGGCGGAGTAACGCAGTCCGTTGGTAAGATCATACAACACCGGCGTATTGCCGCCTGCCACAGCCAGATTGTTTATTTTTAGAAAATAGCCCGCCGCCTTTGCCGGCAGCTCGAAATAAAAATTAGGCCGACCGCCGAAATCGAACTGACGAGGATAATTCAGCTCGTAATAGGAAGCCACGATCCTGTCATTCAGCGTTGCGCTGGTATTGACAAACTGTATGCTGGCGGTGTTGCCGCTCAGCAGGCCTATGGGCACGGGTTTGGTGACATTCATGTCGTTGAAGCTAACCACGGCCGTATCGATCATGGTAGTGCCGTTCAATGTCACCCGCATGGTGCGGTTGTAGTCCGCACATCCCATCGCCCCAAAGCTTATCGTCGCATCAGGGCCGCCGGTGTACACGGATAAGTTGTTCTGAGCGTCGGACACGGGGCTACCAGGGTATATCAGGTTCGTTGCCCAGAACTCTCCCAGATCATAGGAGGAGGAATAAATATATTCGCCCACTATCTGTGCGAAGCCAGGGTTAATACTTTGCTTGAAATAGGTCCCCGCCTTGTACATAAAATAAGGCTCTGCCGTAAGGGGAGTGCCCGTAGTATCGTTGGTGGTGTTGTTAAAATGAAAGGTAGCCCCGGTGTTGTTCACGGTGAGAAAGTACACGGCCGTATCCGTCTCCAGGCTCCAATGTTTCGTATGCTGATAGGTAGGGCTGCGGTACAATACCTGATCCGGCGCTCCATCGTTCCTTCTTCCCCAGAATTCTATATAGTCGCTGGCGCCTAATGTTCCGCTGGCAACGGATGTATAAACAGGAACCTCCTGTCCATTACGGAAAAGCTGGAAGTTTTGAACAGGCACGGCGCCAAGTCCCGCACTTGCCAGCACGGACTGCGGTATACGGTAGAGACCATCGCTGCCCACCTTGAACTTAAAGTATGTCTTACTAAAGTCGATCCACTCGTTATTGTAAGACTGGGCGGCAAGTCCCATCGTGATCAGTAAGAGAAAACCAGTAAAAAATGTTTTCATACGATTGGGGCATTTATTCGCGCCTTCGGGCTTCTTATAAATCTACCCCTCGGCGCAAAACCATAATATATTGACCTTCGGTCGACGGACCTGTGGTCCGTCTACTTTTTCTTTTCCTTTCTCTTCATATCGATCCGTAATGAAAATACATGTGTATACAACGGATAAGATTGATTGGCCAGATTGGTAAATGCATAGTCGATCTCTACATCTCCTACTTTGAATCCGGCCCCTACGCTTGGCTGATAGATCCAGATCTTCTTCTGATTGGTGGTATCCTTGTCATCCAATGCTTTTTGAAAATTATTGATCCCGGCCCGGACAAAGAATATGTCTTTAAAGGACAGCTCCAATCCTAATTTCGGATCGATGCTGATCGGATTGCTGCTGACCACGGTATTGCGCCGCCCGTCGAATGTGGCGTCCAGGTCGGCTTCCGCCAGGAGGTTCAGCTTTTTGCTCAGCCTGAAATTATACGATCCGCCCAGTATCAGCTGCGGGGCGGTCAATTCCGTGGACTTCGTCGGGATCTCGTTCTGCGTCATATAGAAGACCTCCCTCATCTGCTGATCGATGCTGTATGACCAGGCATTGAAGGTGGTGGTGACATCCTTGGCCACTACTCCCAGCTTCCAGCGATCGCCGATGAGCTGTGCGGCCGCATCGAAGCCAAATCCCCATGCCGTGGCAAAGTCTCCCGCCTTGCGGTAGATCACTTTGGCATTTACACCGAAATTGAATTTTCTGCCTCTGCTGAGATCAGCCCGCTGCGCCAGGGAAAATATAAAAGCATAGTCAGCCGAAGAAAAGGTCTTGATATTGTCGAAGTTCACCGTTCCATCCGGCTGCACGAGAAAAATAGTATTGGGGATATCATCCACCGCAAACCGCAGGACGGTAATGCCCAGCGTCCGTTTGTTATCCTTCATCGGCAATACCAGGTTGCCGAAATCGTATTTGCCAATGCCCGCATAATATTCCGCATGCATCAGGTTCAGCTGGGGAGCATTCCGGATATCCGCCAGGGCTGCCGGATTCCAGTATCCGGCCGTACCATCCGACACACTCGCTACCTGAGCTCCAGCCATGGACATCCCCCTGGCTCCGGCGCCGATATTCAGGAATTCATTGGAGTATTTGGTAAATTGAGCAGATGCGGAAAAACAGGAGAATAACGATCCTAGCAGCAATAAAGGGTTCCTACACATACCCCGCATTCTTTTCAGCATAAGCCTATGGTTATGGTTTATTTTACGGTGGCTTTCCAGGGGTTTTCGGATCATAACGGTTATCTCGTATAACGCCCTTCCATTCAGATTATTGTACCCGAAATGCTGTACTTTTGCCCCCGCCGGCAAGGTTTTTCCTCTGCGGAAAGGCCCTGGGGCTCGAATCATTTAACTGATTGATTATCAAACATGAACTTAATAACTGAATTAACATGGAGGGGTATGATACAGGACATCATGCCCGGTACGGAACAGCAGCTTGAAAAGGAAATGACAACGGGCTATATTGGGTTCGATCCAACAGCGGATAGTCTGCATGTAGGCAGCCTGGTCCCCATTCTCCTTCTGGTGCACTTGCAGAGGGCGGGACATAAGCCGATTGCGCTGGTCGGTGGCGCCACGGGCATGGTGGGCGATCCCAGCGGCAAAAGCGCGGAACGCAATCTTCTGGACGACGCCACCCTCAATCACAACCTGCAGGGCATTAAAAACCAGCTGTCGAAATACCTGGATTTTACGGCTTCCTCCCCCCATGCGGCCGAGATGGTCAATAATTATGACTGGTTCAAAGAGATGACCTTTCTTCAGTTTATCCGGGACGTGGGGAAACATATTACGGTTAATTACATGTCTGCAAAAGATAGTGTAAAAAAGAGATTGGAAGGCGATGCCGGGATGAGTTTCACTGAATTTACCTATCAATTGGTGCAGGGATACGATTTTTACTGGTTATATGTGAATAAAAACGCGAAGCTTCAGATGGGCGGCAGCGACCAGTGGGGAAACATTACCACCGGTACGGAGCTGATCCGACGCAAGGCGGGTGGTGAAGCTTTTGCCTTTACCTGCCCCTTGATCACCAAGGCGGACGGAACCAAGTTCGGCAAGTCGGAAAAAGGCAATATCTGGCTGGACCCGGCCAAGACCTCTCCGTATGAGTTCTACCAATTCTGGCTCAATGCTGCCGATGCCGATGCGGAGAAATGGATCAAGATCTTTACTTTTCTCGGTCAACAGGAAATTGAATCATTGATAGATCAGCATCGTCAGCAACCCGAACAACGATTATTGCAAAAAGCCCTCGCTAAAGAGATCACCATCTTTGTTCATGGCGCCGGGCAGTATGATCAGATCGTAAACACCAGCAAGGGATTTTACAGTGGTGATCCCATTGAATTTATTACCTCTTCCAGTGAACTCACCTTGTTGAATAGTGGAGTGCCCAATTCCATTTCAGGTAGTAATTTACCCGTCGATGTGGTGACCTATCTTTATGAAAGCGGCAGCTTTTTCTCCAGTAAAGGCGAAGCCAGGAAAATGATCCTTCAGGGCGGCGTCAGCATCAACGAAATAAAAATCACTGACCCAAAGACAATCATAGATGAATCGTATTTATTAAAAAACAAGTTCACACTTATCCGCAAAGGAAAAAACATGCATATTGTCATTGCAAAAACCAAGGCTGAATAAAGAGCTGATTGCTGTTCGCGATTTGCAAACAGCAAACAAAATACTATATTTAGGTTATGAAAGCTCATAATGGCATGCGGCCCCAAGATATAGTATTGTTAATCAAAATATTGACTATTACTCAGCCAAATTGGCAATATCGCGACCTGGCTGGATCACTTTATCTCAGTATTTCGGAAGTATCCGAATCCTTGAACAGGAGCCACATCGCGGGGTTGATTGATGAAAGCAAACGAAGGGTCTATCGCCAGTCGTTGATGGAATTCATCCGTTATGGCCTGCATTATGTTTTTCCACAAGTACCAGGAACCATGGTAACTGGTATTCCCACTGCGCATTCCTATCCATACTATAGCAAATTATTCGCAAGCGATTTGAACTTTGTTTGGCCAGACATTGATGGGAATATGAGAGGCCTGGCTATTCAGCCTCTGTATAAATCTGTCGTTAAAGCGGTCAAACAAGATGAGCTGTTGTATAAATTGCTTGCAAGCATAGATATTATCAGGGTTGGACAAACAAGGGAATTGAAAATGGCTGTTGAAGAACTGCAAAAAATTATCTTATGAGTCATAGGGAAAATATCGCCAGGATCAAAGCGGTATATTTTGCGCTGGAAGAGCTTGCCTCAGAAGTAGTTTTCGTGGGAGGTGCGGCTGTTTCTCTTTATTCGACCAGGCCGGAAATTGAAACGAGACCAACTGAAGATATCGACATAGTGGTTGAAATATTCCACTATACGGATTACGCGGCCATCGAAGCAAAATTAAGAAGCAAAGGCTTTGCAAACGATATAGCATCCGGCGTGATCTGTCGCTATATTGTCCAGGGGATCACTGTCGATGTTATGCCCACATCTGAGGATATTTTAGGCTTTTCCAATCGCTGGTATCCGGAGGCATTTGTAAATTCTATCACCGTGTCACCAGAAGACGGACTATCCATTCGAATATTTTCATCCCCGTATTTTCTGGCTACAAAATTAGATGCTTTTGCAGATCGTGGAGAAAATGACGGCAGATTTAGCTCTGACTTTGAAGATATTGTCCATTTATTAAACAACCGTCAGACAATCTGGAGTGAAATCAGGCAGGCAAATGAGCCAGTCAGACAATATCTGAGAAATGAATTCGCCAAATTGCTTGATCAAAAGTACATCGACGAATGGGTCAGTGTACACCTGGACTATTCCGAGCAGAAAAGGACTCGATTCATATTGGGTAGCATGGTAGAGTTTGTGGAAAGCTGACCGTATATGGCCTCTGGTTCGCCATCAGCTCAACAGCGCCGGCCTCTCTCTATAAGTTTTTAATACAAACTCTCCAAACAGCGTATTGGCCCAGGCAAACCATTTCCGGGTGAACTTACTTACATCATCCTTATGGAACGATTCATGCATGAAACCGGTGCCCGCATGGCTGTTCTGCAGCATCTTCAGACAAAGGGCGACCTCCTGTGTGTCATGGCTGGTAAGCCCTCTCACGATGATGCTCAATGGCCAGATCATGTTCAGACCCGCATGGGGTCCGCCGATGCCTTCACCCGCCCGCCCCTTGAAATAAAAAGGATTGCTATCGCTGAGGAGCATTCGTCTCGTGTTCTGATAAACGGTGTAGCCATGCTTTTCGGCATGCAATACAGACAGGTCGCCGCCAAAGATGGGAGATTGAATATAGGGCAGCGCCAGCAGACTGGGCACATTGGCATCGTCCATGAAAGTATGGTTCCCAAAGCCGTCAGCCTCGTAGGCAAACACTTCCCCGAAGATAGGATGCGTAACGACGGCATGTTCGCCCAGGGCCTTGATGAGGTCGTTCTCCAACGCGAAGGCGGTCTCGATCATATCCTTACCGGTGCCCATCGCTTCCAGCAATGCCCGCAGGTTCCGCAGGCTGCTGAGGGCAAATAGGTTCGAAGGTATCAAAAAAGGATAGATGGTAGCGTCATCGCTGGGCCGGAACATGGAATGGATCAAACCCACCTTCTTGGTGGGATATCCATA
>Ga0157370_10000704_pt1 | contig 41836 bp, 86 predicted proteins | sample C35metaG_FD_113463 | JGI IMG/M metagenome (GOLD analysis project Ga0157370, IMG submission 113463) | Corn rhizosphere microbial communities from Kellogg Biological Station, Michigan, USA - C3-5 metaG | ecosystem: Host-associated > Plants > Roots > Rhizosphere > Soil | place: USA: Michigan...
ATCTCCTCAAGGAGATGGCGAGGGCTAAGTCCGAACTGCAGCGCCTCGGCGACCTCCCAACCGCGAACCAGACCGTCGAACAGTGGTTCCGGTATTGGCTCAAGCAGACAGCGAAAGAGGTGCGCCCGAACACGTTCGATGGGTACAAGCGCACCGTCGAGAACCACATCATCCCCGCGATCGGGAAGGTGAAGCTCGACAAGCTCACCGCCACCCACATTCGACGCGTGCATGACAGCATCATCGCGAAAGGCCTCTCCTCCACCACGGCACTACTTGCTCACCGCACCATGTCGGTGTCATTCAAGATGGCCGTTCGTGAAGGTCGCATCGGACGCAACCCTGCCGAACTCGCTGCGGCGCCGAGGAAAGCGCGAACGAGCCTCGAGACCTTCGATCTGCCCGAGGCGCTCACGTTTCTCAAGCACGTCCTCGACGACAGCGCCGGCTACAACCCAGAAGGCGCACAGTGGGCCACAGCGCTCCTCACGGGCGCACGACGGGGCGAAGTGCTCGGACTGGAACGAGAGCGCGTCACGGACGTCCTCGACCTTTCCTGGCAACTCATCCGCCTCCCGCTATCGGGCACGGATGGGCGCCCTGACGTTCCGGTCGACTACGAGTACCGTCACCTCACGGGTGGCCTGTACTTGACGCGGCCGAAGTCATCGAAGTCTTGGCGGGTGATCCCGCTGCTCGACCCGCTCAAGACGATCCTCGAACGGCACATGGTCGAGACGCCCGCGAACGAGTGGGGTCTCATGTTCACGAAGAACGGGCGACCCATCAGCCCAGATCAAGCATCTCGAGACTGGCGCACCGCGGTAGCCGCAGCAGGCATCCAGAAGGATGCTCGATTGCACGATGCCCGCCATGCAACAGTCGACATGCTTTACGCGGCAGGCATCCCCGAAGACGTCATCATGTCGATCGTCGGGCACTCGACGCGGACAACCACCCGCGGCTACCAGTCGGCGCAGAACCGTGACCGCCTGACCGCGGCCATGACCCAGTTCTCGGCCCTGTTCACGCAGCCCGAGACAGAACGTACGCGCGAAATAGCTTCGTAGTCACCCCGAGCTCAGCGACGATCTTCCGCTCGTCCGGGCACCACTCATACAGGTCGGCTAGTTCGTCAGGACAGATCAAGTTCTGCGCCGCGAACTGGTCGGCCTGTTTCTCATGCTTGGGGCGATCATCCTGATGCAGAAGCTCGAAGTGGGCGATCTCGTGCGAGAGCGTCAATCGCTGGTCACCCTTGCGGAGACGATCGCTCAGGATGATCTCGCCGTACTCGCGAAAGTAGATCCCGTTCGCCGTTCGAAGCCGGCGCACGAACACCGGGATGCCGAGCGCATCCGCGTGCTCCCACGGGTCGTAGTCGCGACCCCTAGGGAGATTCAGGCTCGTCGTGCCCAATCTCTGGATCTCGGTTGGCTGCTTGCTCCCCCTCGAACGCATCCAACTCCTCCTCTGTCATCTCAGACGGACGCTTCTTCCGTTGTTCAGCGATCGTAGGGATACCCTCCGACGCTAGACGTTCGGCTTGTTCCGTCTCCTTCATGATCTCGGCCATCACCGTCACCGGGTCGACCCCGATGGCGCGCGACAACACGACCAAGTCGGTCGCTGAGATTGGTGCATTGCCGCGCATCTTCTTCTGCAGGGTTGTGAGCGGGATGTCGGATCGCTCGGCAAGTTCTTCCTGCGTGAGTCGCTTCCGCTTGTAGTAGCCCGTGAGGACATCTGCGGCGACGCGACTGATTAGCGGCTGTGGGGAGGATGACATGCCTACAAGTCTAGATTCGGAATCTGTCTAAATCGACCAGAAAAGTGCCGGTACAGGGTTGCGGCAACCGCTGGCGGCATGTAGCCTACCGATATGGACAGGTTGAACGCCGAAATCGGCATCGCAAGAAGAGTCACCCTCGCAGTGAGCGAGGCAGGCTCCGACGTCCACAGCGTCGCACAAGCCGCCGACATCACCACCTCCCAGATGGAGGACCGCCTTTCAGGGCGCGTTCCGTTCCAGCTGGATGAGCTGGTGCATATCGGCGGCTTTCTGCATGTACCCGCATACCGATTCATGGAGGTCGCAGCGTAATGGAAGCCCAGCTCGACAAGATCAGCTACTCGGTTCAGAACCTTGCCGCTGCCACAGACCTGTCTGTGGATTCGATCCAGAAGGCCATCAAGCGGTCAGAGCTGGTGCCGTCGTACTTCGGCACCAAGCCGGTCATCCTGGCCGAGGAGGCCAGGAGATGGATCTCCTCGCTCCCTAACGAGAAGCCCGAGCGTGCAGCATGACCGTCCGCGCGTGCATTCTCTATCGCTGGTGGGACGCCGACGACCGTCTGCTCTACGTCGGCAAGAGCATCTCTCTGTTCGCTCGCATTGAATCACACCGCAACCGGTCGAGGTTCTTCGACGAGGCAACGAAGATGACGATAGAGCGCTACCCGGATCAGCTTTCTCTCGCCGAGGCCGAGGTGCGCGCCATCCGCTCTGAGCGCCCGCCGTACAACGTGGCGCACAACCGTGAAGTCGAAATGCCTCACGATCCCGAGCTCGAGCAACAAATGCAGCTTGAGATGGCCCAGGCGATTGACGAAGTCATGGCGCCGATCTTTGCGCAGTTTGGAAGAGCGTCATGAACGCCGATCAGATCCTCGCGAGAACCGTCCGCGAGGGTGACTGCCAGATCTGGCAGGGCGCCGTGCAGTCGTCCGGCTATGGATCGGTCGGAGTGGGCAACCACAAGACGCAGCTTGCCCACCGCGTCATCTTCACGGAGATGGTCGGCCCGATCGAAGAAGGTCTGACGGTCGACCACCTCTGCTGCAACAAGCGGTGCATGAACGTCTTCCACATAGAGCTCGTCACCCGCGCTGAGAACTCGCGTCGGAAGAACGAGCGCCAGACTCACTGCATCGCAGGCCACCCTCTGTCCGGCAGTAACCTCCGCACGTCTCTCAAGCGAGACGGCCACGTGCACCGCGTCTGCAACACATGCCAGCGAGGATACGCCGCTGCATACCGCGCTCGAGTCAAGGAGCAGGCGGCATGAACCCCGACATCTACAGCGCCGAGTACCAAATCGCGCGTTACAAGGAGCAGATGTTCGCGGGCATCCTCGAGCAGAAGCGGCAAGCACTTCACGCCAAGGCTGTGGCTCGTCGTCGCAAGGCCAAGCGAGGGGGGAAGCGCTGATGGATACCATCCCGCTCTGGTTCGCGATCCCTGCAACCCTCGCTGCGATCTACGGCTGGCTCATCCTCGAGTTCCGTGCATCTCGTCGTTACTGGGCGGCTCGTGAGGCGTCCGACCCGGTTGTGGTGACTGCTTCTGGTCGCCCGTCGAATCGGTATGTCCGTGCGTGTGCGGCCGAGGAGGTGGCCTGATGCACGTCGAACCAGTCAAGGTCACCGTGAGCGATCCGACTACCGGCGAAGTGTTCGAGGAGCGGATCGTGCAGAACGATTTCATGCTCATCTGTGCTGGTAACCGGTACATGCACGGCGTTCAGGCCTTCGCGAATGGGACCCAGGTGCTCACGATCAAGCGGGACGGTGCATCATGACTCAGTTCGCGTCCACCCTGTACCCGCAGACGAACCCGACGAATCCAGCGCTCCTCGATCTGCGTTCCATCTACCTCGAGGATCACAAGCCGTTCGGTATCAAGTTGAGCAATCTGGCCGAGGACTGGCTTGATCTGCTCGAGCTAGATCCGCACATGATCGATCCCCGCAATTGGGGCAATTTGGTCGACACGATGAACGGCCATCAGATCAAACATCTCGCTCTTGTTCTTGAGCGTCTGGCAAACCTCTCCGGCTGATCCCCGTCATCCGATCCGGCTCCATCGGCTCGCTGCTGATGGCGCTACTCGGCGTGCGATTTTGCAGGCCATCTGACAACTCAATCCCCGCATATCCCGGTCGACCACCGGCAGAAATGAGCGGGGCTAACTCAACAGGGAAGTAACCCAGCAGGGTTCTGTTCGCGGTGACGTGGTGGTTCACGTGTGCTGATCGCAGTGGCTGGGGGTGACCGCGAAGGTGAGAAGCCGAGAAGCGGATCGAAGGAAGAAGAAACAGATTGACCTCAGTGGCTACGGGGGCAGACATTCCTCATCGCATGTGCGGTGTCTGCTGCTACACGACGACGAGGCGCATAGAGGTGCGCTGACGACTCGTTAGGAACGGACTGAGGTAGCGCAGAGCCGTACGGGGTTGTCCGGGTTCGAATCCCGGCTGCGCACAAGCAAATGGAAAGGGGAGGGGCATGGAAGAGGAGCAGTGGAAGCCGGTATTCGGATACGAGGACCAGTACGAGGTGTCGAATCTGGGCCGCGTCAAGAGAACTGTCGATGGCCCGAGAACTTACGCAGGGCACATTCTCTCACCGCGCACCCACCCTTCCGGGTACAAGGTCGTGAAGTTGCGTAGCCGTTCTCACAGGGTGCACCGCCTCGTGGCGACGGCCTTTTATGGCCCGAGCAACCTGCTCGTCCGGCACCTCGATGGCGACCCGTCGAACAACCGCTTGGAGAATCTGCGATTCGGCACGCACGCAGAGAACTACGCAGACGCGCTTCGACACGGAGATGTCAATCCTTTCCGAGCAGAGCCAGTCTGTGTTCACGGGCACGAGCTCACGGATGAGAACTCGAAGTTGAAGAAACTGCCGTCCGGAAACATCTGTCGTCTATGCAGAATTTGCATCCGCGCGTCTAACAAGCGATCGAGAGACCGCATCAGGCGCGCGTCGTTGGACCGCGACTCCCAGCAATCCTCGGGGCCGGTGTGAGACCTCACTCCACCGGCCCCACTCTCAACCCACATGGAAGGATGCAAGACATGGCCAAGCGACTGCACATCTATCTGTCATCCGACATCAAGAAGTCGGTGCTGAACAAGGTCGAGATCGCGGCGAACTGTGGGCTTCGGAAGACTCTCACCGCCGCCGATATCGATGAAGCTGTCACCTCCAAGCGGAAGGCATGCGCGAAGTGCCTGGCAGTCGTCGCCGAGTTGACGAAGAGCGATGACGTCACCCTGATCAAGCGTGAGGGGTGGGAGGCGTTGCGGGATCGTCCGACTCCCGGCGTCGTCTCTTTCAAGCTCAGCCACGTTCGGACGTACAAGTTCGAAGACGGATGGAACGGATTCCCGCCCGCAGGTTGATCGCTATTCACTCTCAGCCCGGAAAGCACTCGCGCAGTCCGGGCTTTTTCGTGCCCCGAAACGGAGCCCCACATGTCTGAACCCACCCGCAGAACGATCGTCCTTGGTGCCGCATGGTCGGTCCCTGTGATCGCAGCAGCCATCGCAACACCACTCGCAGCAGCGTCACTTCCGCCCAAACCGCCCACACTCGTCTGCACCCCACGCAACCCCTACGACGGTGACCTGCAAGCTGTGACGTTCGACGGCAAAACGATGATCATCCTGTTCCGCACGACCGCACGCAACTGGGTCGATGTGACCGTTCGACAGTCCGGTTTCAAGGAGATCCACTACAACCTGGGTGCACCGGGACAGCCGACGAACAACCAGCCGCACATGAAGAATTACACGCCTGGTGGAACGTTCGTCATCACACTCCCGCGCGCATTCGACCGGACGTGTGACTGGTTCCAGGTGCAGACGATCCACTCCGACAACTGTGTGGTGACGCCATGAGGTGGTTCCGCCGCTTCGGCCATTGGCGGGATCGGATGCGCGCGCGCCGTCTTCGTGCGTACGCGAAGTTCTGCCGCCACATCGCTGGGAACGCTGACCGACTCGCAGAAGCACTCGAAGGAGAGAAGTGATGAACAACACAGATCAGGCCACCGAGCAATGCACGTTCGACTTCCACGGCGAATGTGAGCCATGTGTGCTCGCTGCTGGGCATGCAGGGCTGCATCGTTGCAAGCATCAGCCACAGTCGCGTGTCTTCGACGGCGAGATGTCTTCGGAGTTTGAGACATGGCTCGGGAAAGCATTCAACTCTTGGATGCCATCGCGCCGCGGGGTTGAGATCGCGACCAGCAATGGCGTCGGACTGCAGATCGCCTACCGGGGCGACACGATCACGTTGTTCGAAGGTGGCACAGTGGTCACGCCCGGGGAGCAGGCGCCGTGACCCGTGATGGCTTGACGCGTTTGAGCGTCAACATGAACCCGGAAACAGCTCGGGCGATCCGCGACTACATGCAGAAGCACGACGTGACCGCCACGGAAGCCGTACGACGCGCGATCTCACTCATGGCATTCGCAGAGGGCGTCTACGCAGAGGGCAGGCGTCTTCTGATCCAGATGCCAGATCGCGGAGAAACGAGTGAGGTGATCCTGCTGTGACTGCCGAGCTTGATGCCGAGTATGAGGCGATCATCACTGTTGGTCAGGCCGCGATCAACGGCACACGACCAACACCCGGAAGCACGCATGAAGAACGGAGGCGGTCGTGACTGCGGAAGACCACGTTTCCCACATCCAGGAAGATCACTTCGATCCCGAGTGCCTCCACTGCGAGCACGAAAAACGGGCGCTGATCTTGGCGGCGTGGTCGGATGCGGAGATTCGGAGACCGCGCAATGACCCGCACGCCTAACTCCGCGATCCACGACTACTGCCTCGCCTGTTTTGGATGGGGCTTCAACACGGTGAACAACAGCACCGACTACGAAGACGAACACGAATGCGTGTCCTGCCGAGGTTCGGGGAGACGCACGAAGGAGACGAACCGATGGGAAGCATCCGTTCACGCCGGCTTCGAGTTCGCAGAGGCCGCACGGTTCGCGAGGTTGGGGCGATGAGCGACGAAACCGCTGACTGGTGCGTCGAGAGCCCTGATGTCGTCATCTGTGGCGCGCGCATGAAGGAATCGAGCCGACGCTCAGAAGGTGAGCGATGGTGCTTCCACTGCCGGAAACGTCACGAGTTCTGGTGGGTCGTCATGGTGCCAGACGGCATCTCCTACTACGGCCCAGAAGCTCGCATGGAGGGAGTGAAGCGTGGATGCTCCGACCTCTTCCCTGGGTGGTTCCGTGAGCCGCTCGACTACTGAATCTGACTGTGTCCGGTGCGCGAATCCCATCCCAGGAATGCCCGCACACGAACCATCACCCCACTGCAAGTACCGACCCATGTACGTGCCTCACTGCGCGTGCCCGGTCTGCTTCGGATAGGAGAACGCAATGACTGAACGTATCGACCACACCGGTCGCGCTGAGAACGCTATGCAGAACGGCATCAAGCTTCGAAACGCGGGCATCATCAACGACGCGACCTTCCAGGCCACGCTCGCACAGGCATCCGCAACTCTCGCACTCGTCGAGCAGCAGCGCATCGCGAACCTGATCACTATGGCCGGATGGGTAGCCGACAGCCGTAAAGAGGATGCCGGATTCGATCTCGACCAACTGCGCATAGGCGTCGCAGGGGAAGTCTGGGATGGGCTGGGCCTGTCATGACCTCGATCGCCGAGCTCGAACACAGACTGCAGCTCGCACAGGAAGCCGAAGAGGTAGCCGCATCGAACCTGCAATACAGGCAGGACCAGGTTCGCATCGCACTCGACACGCTCACCCAAGCACGCATCGAGAGGGGCGACGCATGAAGGTCCGTGTTGCACACAGCGAATCAGGGTGCTGGCAAGTCATGCGAGACACCTACGTCATCGACATCTACCCACCACACATGTGGAGGGCCGCTTACAACGAAGCACGCCGAGAAGCCATCTACGACGGCCTCAGCATCATCGGAATGGAAATGCCATGAGTGAGTACACAGCAAGCAACGGGGTCAAGGTTCTCATCCTCGCCAACGGCATTGGCTTTCAGCTCCCGGGGCGCGACCCGTCCACGTTTGGAATGAACCCCGAGAAGGTCGAGGCACTCCGCGAGTACTTCCAGCATGAGGCCGCGAAGCAACCCTGGGACGACGCCAAGCGCGGGGATGTGTGGTTGTTTCGCAACGAGGTCGACAGTCAGCGAGCGCTCGCATGGCGCGGACTCGATGACTGGGATGTCATCGATCCGCGCGGTAGCTTCCACTCTCGAATCAGTGATGTCGCTGCAGAGATGGAAGCACACAGCTACTTCGGATGGGACAAGCCATCCGCCGAGATGATCTACCGGATCGAGGACGCATCGTGATCGATCACCACATGCCAGACGAGGTTTACCATCGGCGTCCGGAGCTATCCAGCACGGGCGCTCGTTCGTTGCTACCCGCGTTCAAGGGATCGCCGGCCAAGTTCCAGTGGGACCGGATGCACCCGAGAACATCCAACGCGTTCGACATCGGACACGCCGTTCACGCGAAGGTGCTCGGCACCGGTCTGCAGGCCATCGCATACCCGGAAGAACTGCTCGCATCGAACGGGGCAGCGTCAACCAAGGCCGCAAAGGATTGGGCGATCGAACAGCGCGACAACGGATTCGTGCCCATGAAGTCCGTCGAGGTGAACGTCATCAACAAGATCACCGAAGCCGTGCTCGCCAACAAGGAAGCGCGACAGATCCTCGAGATGCCACACCGGGAGACGTCGATCTTCTCAAAGTCCCCTGAGGGCGTGCCGGTTCGAGCTCGGTTCGATGTCTACGGGGATCACGACGGCGCGGACCTCAAGACCGCAGCCGACGTCACGCCTCGCGGATTCAACAAGCACGTCGTCGAGTACGGCTACTTCATGCAAGAAGCCTGGTATCGCGACGTGCACAGGTTCGAGACAGACGAAGAACTCGACTCGTTCAAGTTCATCGTCGCATCCACCACCGGGCCATACGACGTCGTGGTCTACGAACTCGACGTCATCTACCGCGACATCGGACGCAAGCTCGCACAGGAAGCGCGCGAAGTCTACCAGCGGTGCATGGAGACGAACACGTGGCCGGGTATCGAAGGCGAGTTGCTCGCACCCCCAAACTGGCTCATCTACGAGCACGAAGACGAAATGGAGATCGCGTGATGGACATCAGTGCGAGCACGGCCCCACGCAGCGACCAACAGAACTTCGATGACTACGTTGCAGGACCGAAGACAGTCACTGTCGCAGAGGTTCGACAGGGGAGTGCAGAACAGCCCGTCGAAGTACATCTTGTCGAGTTCCCCGGGCGACCGTACAAGCCGTCCAAGTCCATGCGTCGCGTTCTCGTCGCCGCGTGGGGGAGTGAGGCTTCGACATACGCCGGTCGCAGGATCAAGCTCTACGGCGACCCAGAAGTCACGTTCGGCCGCGACAAGGTGGGCGGCATCAAGATCGCCGCACTCAGTCACATCGACAAGCCGCTCTCCATCGCACTCACAGTGACTCGAGGCAAGCGGGCACCTTTCGTCATCCAGCCGCTTGGAGACGCGCCTGCACCCGTTGCAGCCGGAGACGATGTTCCGCGCGCACTAACCGCGATTCATGCTGCGGTCGACGTCACCAAGCTCGACGCGATCGAGAAGCACGCACAGTCACTCGGCATCCACGAGACGCCCGAGATTCGTGCCGCGCTCATTGACAAGCGCGCAGAACTCGACGGGACACTCGCATGATTCGCGTAGAGAGGAGAACTCATGGCCGGCATCCTGTTCGCAAAGCTCGACCTTGACTACGCCGACCACCCGAAGATCGAACGCCTCTCGGATGCAGCGTTTCGGGCTCACGTTTCGATGATCCTGTACGCGAGGAAGTACCTCACTGACGGCAAGATCCCTGCTCGATACGCAAAGCGATTCGGTTCCGAAACGCTAAGCGAGTTGCTAACCAACGACGAAGCGACTCCCTCTCTGGTGCGCGTCGAGTCGGGTGACTACGAGCTGCACGGATTCCTTGATCTTCAAGAGTCTCGCGCGAAGGTGGAGAAAAGATCCCAGGCCAACGCGGAAAACGGGAAGAAGGGTGGCCGCCCGCCGAAAACCCAATCGCTTTCCGAATCGGTTAGCGAAACGAAAGCAGAGATAGAGATAGAGAGAGATACCTCTTCTTCTACGAAGAAGAGGGGGGCCGCTAAGCGCGGCACCCGCATCCCTGAACCGTTCATGCTCACAACCGAGATGAGGCAGTGGGCGGTCGAAGAAGTGCCCAATGTGGATGCCGATGCGTCAACGCGAAGATTTGTCGACTACTGGCGAGCGGAGTCCGGTGCGAAGGCAACCAAAATCGACTGGATCGCTACATGGCGCAACTGGCTGAGACGAGACGCAGACAACCGCAAGCCAAACCGCCTCACACCAACCGAACGCGCACAACAAACTGCCGCCGCTGGACGACAGGTAGCAGGCAGGAACATCACATCACTCGGGACGAAGGAGCTCGGAACGTGAACACAGACGAACTCACCATGTTGCTCGCACGCATCCAGGTCATCGACAACCGGCAAGTCGACGCGCTCACCATCGAGGCGTGGACACCGCTCATGGCGAAGGTCGACTACTTGGATGCGGTGCGGGCGGTCAACGCGCATTTCAAGGAGTCAACCGCCTATCTGCAGCCGGCGCACATCACAGCCGGTGTTGCTCGCATTGAGCGCGAACGAGAACGAGAAGAGTCGCGGCAACGGGCAATGAGACCCATCGAGCCGAGGCGCAACACGTTCCCCGGACGTGAAGTCTGGAACGCCATGGTCGCTCAGGCCATCGAAGAACACGCTAAGCCGCGGTGAGGTTCATCACGCAACAACACCCACAGGCCACTGTCCCGAACAACTCGGGTAGTGGCCTTTCCCATAGACGGAGGAAGCACATGAGCACTGACAACGAGAAGCCGAGCGAGTGGGGTAGCTACGACTTCGATCCGGACTGGGATTACTACTCCACTCGCTCTGGCGATCCGCGATGTGGAGGAGGTCGGACGAACTGCCGCCACGATCAGCGCCCACCGCTGCATTCGATGGCGTGCCCGATCTCGCGAGCAGCCGCCCTCGCCGGCCAGGGAGAGAACCGCCATGCCTGAGTCGTGGTCGACGGCGGATGACTGGGACTGGCTCGCAGCAATCGATCCTAGACGCATCGAGTCCGAGAGATTCAACGTCGACGCGAAGACGGTCAAGTACACAGAGGGCACTCAGCTGGGCCTCGTGTATCAGCCGCCGACGCCGGCCGAACGCATCCGCATCAGGCAGGAACGCCTAGCGGATGCCGAGATCGCACGTCGCGAGCAACTCCACCAGCAGATGCGTGACCTCGAGAAGAACCTTGCAAGGGAGCGCCGCGAACACAAGGCCTCGCAGCGTTGGGGGCAACGACTGTACGAAGTCGGCTACCAACGAGGCGCCGAAGACAGGACTACAGCATGAACGCTGACATCATCACGAATCTCGACTACCCGCACGGCACGATCGACGGCTTCCAGGGTGGATGCAAGACCACTCACTGCCCGTCCGATGTGTCATGCGCGGTAGTTCACACGCGGTTCGTCGGCGACTGGGCATTTCGCAAAGCACTCGACGCAGGTATGACCGCAGCCGAGTTCGTCACCGAGGAACAGGAACGCGCACAGGCGGCCGCACAAGCCGATCTCAGAGCCAAACGAGCACGACCAGGAACGCGGACAGGTGCAAGCCCCAATGACCGACGTGCAGCCGCAAACCAAGCACGCGGCAGTGAACACGCACTCATCCCACGACACGTCCTCCGCCAACTCCTCAACCAAGGACTCACAGACCGACAGATCGCAGACAAGCTCGGACTCGAAAGACGACAAGTCACCGGATCACGAAGGACAGCCGGATGGGCACACAACCCAGACCCGAACCGCAAAGCCCCCGCAACGACGGGGGCTTCTTCTTTGCCCCAGGAGACTTCATGAGATCCGGTGAACTGTTCGCAGGCGTCGGTGGTCTCGGCATGGCGGTCGACGAGGTTTTTGGCTCAACGCCGGCATGGTTCGCAGAGCTCGATGCGGCGCCATCCAAGGTTCTCACCCACCACTTTCCTGACGTTCCTAACTATGGCGACGTGACCAAGCTCACCAACCCAGAGAGAGTTCAGATCCTGGCTGGTGGGTTTCCGTGCCAGGACGTCAGCCTCGCCGGCCGGCGCCGCGGGATGAAGAACGGAACGCGCTCAGGGCTCTGGTCGGAGTATGCGCGCATCATCGACGAAGTACGACCAGATTGGGTGGTAATCGAGAATGTCAAAGGACTTCTATCAGCCGACGCCTCTGTCGACATGGAACCCTGCCCGCTCTGTGTGGGAGACGACCCAAGGCATGTTCTGCGGGCACTTGGAGCCGTACTCGGAGACCTGGCCGAGCTCGGGTTCGATGCGGAGTGGGTCGGTCTTCGAGCATCCGACGTGGGAGCGCCCCATGGACGGTTCCGCGTCTTCATCCTCGCCTGGCCCCGCGACCGGGTATCTTCCAACCCCTCGAGCTTCGGATGGAGAGAAGGGTGGGCCGAATCAGCGCGGCTCTTCGGGCGACCTGACGATGTCATCAGCGGTCCAAGCGCTGATCTGAGATTGCTCCCTACCCCTATCGTGTCCGATGGCACGGGGGGCAGTAAGAACCTTGCGAAGTCCGATTTCGCGCCCCAGATGCGCGACATCTCTAGACTGCTTCCCACGCCCACCGTAGGGAATGCCACGGGCGGGAATGCCCAGCGCGGCGGAGTACGCGCTTCGGAAAAGTTGCTACCTGGGTTGGCGGTAGAAGCTGCCGGCGGTCGATTGATGCCGACGCCAAGGGCAACTCGCGGTGGATCAGCAACCGAGATGTCTTACGCCATGGGAGGCAGCCGATCTGACGGAGAGCGCCCTCAAGGGGTCGTTGTTCCTGGAACCGATTGGGGCCCCTATGCCGAAGCCGTGGAGCGCTGGGGGAGAGCGATGGGTCGCGGCGCGCCAGCCCCGGTGCGGATGGATGGAAGGGCTGGAAATGCTCGACTGAACCCCGAACTCACAGAGTGGATGATGGGCTGGCCTGCCGGTTGGGTGACTGATCCTGCGATTGGGCTGTCCCGCGCTGAGCAACTGAAAGCATGCGGCAACGGCGTCGTCCCCCAGCAAGCCGCTGCGGCTCTCCGGGAACTTCTTTCGCGCCCCGGAGTGCCCGAGGTGACGCCATGACATGGGCGCTCGAACTCGGCTATACGAAACCACCAGACGGTCTCTCGGCGAACTGGCGCGGCCACTGGGCCACGAAAGCACGATCCACTGCGGAGGTTCGCGCACTCGTGAAACACCTCGCCATCGAAGCAGGAATCACGCCGATGCAACGATGCCAGGTTGAAGTGATCTGGTGCGTGGCAGACAAACGACGCCGAGACGCAGACAACGCCGCACCCTTCGCCAAAGCCATCTTCGACGGGCTCGCTGCGGACAAGGGCGTATCGGCTCACATCGTCGCGGATGACACACCCGAACTGATGGTGAAGCTCATGCCGCGAATCGAACACAGACCCGGATGCACACCGCACTTCGAGGTCATCATCACCGATCTGTCGCACCGAACGGATGCGATCGACCAACTCGCAAAGGAACGACTCACATGAACACGACACCCGCACCACCACTCACCGCAACCGAAAAGGCTGAGGTTGCACGGTTCGGCATCCACGACGAAACACCCGGACTCCCCGAAGTGACCGTCGACAGGGGTGACCGATGATGCGCGCTTCGGATCGCACCGTGCATGGCCTGACGAGTGCAGGTGCAGAGATCGTCCGCTACGACCGCGCCGGCAAGTGGTACATCGAACCGACCGTCCCCGAGATACGTCGCGCACACGTGACGGTGAGGAGCGCCGCATCTTTGGCGGCAATGGGCACGCACTATCCAGGCAAACTCGGCGGCGGCACATTCGACGCGCATGTCCGAAAGTTCCAGGAGACCAGGAAGGAGGGTGACCGGTGATTCGTTCAGAGGCGGTCACGTTCGCCGAACTCGAAGAACACAACCGGGAAACCGACAACCCACACGTCTGCGGATTCTGCCGCAACCCGTGGTCGAAATTTGGACGACCCGACTGCCCGAATGCGAGGAGAGACCGATGATCGAAAACGAGAAGCTGATCGAGGAAGCTGCGAAGGCGATGTGGGCCGCGAATGACCCCGAGGGGTGGGAGCGTGCCACGGGCGCAGAGCAGGCCGAGCACCTGACCCTTGCAAGCGCCGCTCTGGCCGTGTTCGAGAAGGCGCACCCCCCGACCGACGGCGAGAGGGAAGCGCTGAGCGAGTTCCTGTTCACCGTCTACGATCACGGGACGAATCCGAACGCACTCCGGGAAGCAGACGCAATCCTCGCCTTTCTTGCCTCTCGACGTTCAGTGACGATGAAGCCGAGCGCCGAGGACATTCGACTCGCAAGCCTCGCAGCGGTGAGAAAGGGTGCAAGGAGTGACGCGGAGGCCGTTCGTAACTACCGGGAAGCTGAGCGAGTCATCCGCGCGGCGATCCCGCATCTTCGTGGCATCCCGGAGCCGCAGGGCGAACCGTCCGACGCGCAGGTAGAAGCCGCCATCTCCGCCCATCGCGACTACCCGGGCGACTACATCGATCGATCGTCCACCGACTGGAACCGCGACCGTATGCGCGCCGCTCTGCGTGCTGCATCCGCCGTCACCGAGCAGGGAGAGGGGGAGAACCATGGCTGATCAGAGCGCCGTCGAGCGGCTGGCGGATCAGTGGAACGCGACACCGGACAACTCGTCCACCGATTACGACTGCGGGCGGGTCGACCAGCGGCATGACATGACTACGCAGCTTCTCGAAGCGATCGAGGCCGACCGGGCGCGTGCCGGTGTCGTAGCCGAACCGGAATGGGAGTACGGCGTGAAGCCATACCCCGATCAGGACGACGTCTACTCGATAGGTGAGACCGCTGCACGTGTTGCGGTGCGCCGCGGATCTGATGAGGGCTACGAACTCCTGCGACGGTCGAAGACCATATCGGCTGGCCCGTGGGTGCCGGTGAAGCAGGAAGGAGCGGAGACCGATGGGTGAACTGCTAGACGTCGTGGATGACTTGACCCTTCCACGTAACGTGAAGATCGCAACCGACGACGGACACACATGGGCAACCGAAGACGCGCTCCTCGTGCAACTCGAGGACGCGATTCACTCGACCACTGGGAGATCGGGAGGCAGATCCGCAAGCCACACTCGGATGATCCTCGACGCCGACGCCCTGATGCAGTTCCATCGCATCACCTCCACGATCGGAGACTGGTGTCGCATGGCCGGCGCGAAGGTTGAACGAGACCCCGTGAAGGATCTTCGCGCATGGCACGTCGCGATACTCAGCAGCCAGGATGACACGGACTTCTACCTGCGTGAACTGCAATCCTGGTCGGCGCTCATCCGAAGCAAACTCGCACCGCGATCGACACTCGAATGGCTCAAGCCCTGCCCCGAGTGCAACGCAGACGAATACGTGAACGATGAAGGCGAGACCGTCAGGCACCCGATCGTCATCGACTACGACCCAGACGCGCCGTTCGCTTCAGTGCGGTGGACGTGCCGAGCCTGTGGAGAATCACGAGCGGGAGAGTTCGCGCAACGGGCGCTCGCATACGACGGCGAGACACGCGGGCAAGAAGTGAATGACAACGGTGTAGTTTTGCCGTAGTATCGACCCCGCAGGGCAGAAGTGTCGAAACTTCCACCCTCGTCCTTTGTTCCCCGTCGTCATCCGTGACTGGCGGGGATTTTTGTACTCCCGTGTACCCCACGTGGCAAGCGGCGGTCGAGACGCCGGATAACAACGGCACTCAGCGAATCCCGGTCGGTTCGCAACATCTGAATACGCGCTTGTCCCGTCGGCAGATAACGGGGCACACACAACATCTCCGTGCAGTGGTCGTCCTAGCTCAATCGGCAGAGCAACCCCACCGGGTGCGTCCAGGATCAATGCCTGGGGACGGTCACTGCACGGTCAACCCCATCTTCCTTCGATACCCACCCTCAACGCAGGAGGCTGACGATGGTCGTCATGTACGCGCTCACCGCACAGAAGCGTGCCGTGAAGCGACCGAGTCGAGGATCTGAAGCATGGGAGCCGGACACTGCCGGTTTCGAGAAGCGCTGGCCGAACGGGAAGAAGCCCGACATCGGCATGCGCAAGTCGACTGACTACGCCTCGCTCTCCGCCGAGGCAGTGCGGATGAACGCCTCGCAGATCGATGCGAACTTTCTGGACTGGCTGTTCGTTGTCGACGTCGACGCTCCCGTTCACACCTGCACCGAGAGTGAATCGGCGGCGTGACATGGCAACCGTCACCATCCGCCTTGACGGATACGTAGTCCCTGTAGCGGGCGAGTGCATCGATTGCGGTTTCGACGCGCTCCGTCGAGTCCGCGTCTATCACCTCGGAGCAACCGGAGTTACTACTCACGCAGACAAGACGTTCTGTGGAAGGTGTCGCGCTGAAGAGAAGCGCGCATCGCAGTGAAGATCACACTCGGCATCGTCGCCGGCATCACGCTCTCGATCATCGCGTACGCCATGAAACAACCCACACTCGACATGATCTTCATGCGCAACCCGCCCGAAACGCACCCCGACTGCAAACCGCGCTACTGGAACAAACACGCCGGGGTCATCACGAGAGAGCCATGGACGTGACCGTGTACACCTGCGAGCTCTGTGGACGCGAAGATGCATCCTGGGCAGTGATTATGCGGTGTGAGTCCGACTGTCTGCAAGAGATCAAGATGGCTCGCCGAGGCGTCCCCAGCCCGAAGTTAAAGCCGACAAGCGTTCGCTGGGAAGACTTCGACTGAAGATTCGCAAGACTGCTCAACCCTGTCGGGGGTTGAGTGCCCACGGTGAGGTTGCTCTCACGCGGTGGGCATTTCTTGTACCCACCGACATGGGAGAAGCCATGAACGTATGCGTCATCGAAGACTGTGAATGTGAACAGTACGCCCGAAGCTATTGCCTGCGGCACTACAGGCGTTGCAGAAAGTACGGCGACCCGATCGATCTTCGCAAGATGAAAAGGCGCCCGGCCGACGTGACGCTCGAGGAGTGGTTCTGGTCCCGCGTCGACAAGCAGTCGGAAGGGTGCTGGATCTGGACGGCCGCGCACCATAGTGGCGGGTATGGACAGATCTCCGATGGCGAGAAGATAGCCTACGCTCACCGGTTGGCCTACGAGTTCACAAAGGGCAAGATCGACGAGGGTCTCGTCATTGACCACACGTGCCGGGTGCGCGACTGCGTCAACCCCGAGCATCTCCAAGTGACCACGCACAAGGTGAACATGGAGAACGTGGTGAACAACCTAGGCTCAGCTTCCGGCGTTCGAGGGGTGCACAAACTCAAGAGTCGGAACAAGTGGCGAGCTTCGGTAGGGCACAACGGTGTCCGCTACGTTGGCGGCGAGTTCGCAACAATCGAAGAGGCGGAGCGGGCGGCGATATCTCTCCGCAATCAACTGTTCACCAACAACCTGCCTGACCGCGTGGCGTGATGGTGGCAGCACGCAAGAACCACGCCAGCCCACGCATCATGCGACCCATGCGCGACTGGCTCGAGGACTAAGACCATGCGCGTGTGCAACGTACCTGGATGCCCGACCCCCACTGAGGTAGACCGGTGCTCGATACATCGAGTGCAACGTGAGCGCACGCGAGGCACACGGCAACAGCGCGGCTACGACAGAGGACACGATGAACTCCGATCGCAATGGGCGCCACTCGTCGCCCAAGGCACTGTCCTCTGCTGGCGATGCAAGACGCTGATCCACCCCGACCAACCATGGGACCTCGGACACGACGACCATGACCGCAGCAAGTACCGCGGACCCGAGCACCAACACTGCAACCGAGCCACAAACGGACGTTGATCGGATAGGCCTTCGAGTCCAAGTGCAACAGGGGTGGCACCACCCCCTCAGCCCTACTTCTTCCGGACCGCCGGGGAGGGCAACTTTTGGTCCGCCAGGTCAAACATTGTTCCGGTCGCTCGAATGTTCGACTCCCTGGAGGTTGTCATGCCCAGTGGCGGACACGCTCGAAGTGGGCCGGCGCCTGATCCGAATGCGCTTCGCCGGGATCGTGCTGGCGACAAGGACTGGCTGACCCTTCCCTCTGGCGGCTTCATCGGTGTCGTTCCCGAGTGCCCGCTTCCTTCGATGTCTGCCGCCGAGTCGGCTTTGTGGGAGCGCCTCTGGAGGAAGCCGCAAGCGTCGATGTGGGCGCATCTTGAGCTTGAGTATCAGGTCGCCGCTTATGTGCGTGCGTACCTTCGGTCGGTTGCTGCTGACGACGCTCCTGTCGGACTGATCGCTCCAGTTCTCCGCATGGAGGCGGAGCTTGGTCTATCCACTGTTGGCATGAACGCTCTGCGTTGGAAGTTCTCTGCCGACGAGGTTGGTGAGAAGCGAGCAGCACCGGCCAAGAAGGGTCCGACGATGAAGGACCGTCTGAAGGTGGTCGATGGAAGCGTCTGACACCCTCGGGGTTGTCGCTGCTTGGATCGAGGCGCATTGTGTCATCCCTGATGGTGATGACGTTGGTCGTCCGTTTGAGCTTGGCGGCGAGCAGTTCGCGTTCGTAGTGAATCACTACCGCGTCCGGCAGGATGCTGACACTGGTCGCATCGTGAAACCTGTTGATGCGTTCACGTTCCGTCGTTCGCAGCTAGTTCGTGCACAGAAGTGGGGCAAGTCTCCGTTGATCGGCGCGTTCGTCTGCGCTGAGGGAGTGGGGCCGGTGGTTTTCACGGGCCGCGCCCACGGTGGCGAGGTCTATGACTGCCGCGACTTCGGTTGCGGTTGTGGCTGGGAGTACGAGTACGAAGAGCGCGAGCCGATGGGGCGCCCTTGGTCGACTCCACTGATTCAGATCACCGCAACGTCGGAGGATCAGACAGACAACACGTACGACGCGCTTCGCCCGATGATCGACAAGGGGCCGTTGACGGATCTGATCCCGAAGACGGGCGAGGAGTTCATCCGTCTTCCTGGTGGTGGCCGCATCGACGTGGTGACATCAAAGGCGAACTCTCGTCTTGGCCAGCGAATCACTTTCGCGGCGCAAGATGAGACGGGCTTGTGGGTTGCGTCGAATGGTGGGCACAAGCTCGCTCGGACGCAGCGCCGCGGCCTGGCGGGCATGGGCGGGCGCTCGATCGAGACGACCAACTCGTGGGACCCGGCGCAGGATTCTGTGGCTCAGCAGACGTATGAGTCGCAGGCCGCGGACATCAATAAGGACTTTCAGCAGCCGCCGGCAAATCTTTCGTTTCGCAACAAGGCTGAGCGGCGGAAGATCTTCGCGTTCAACTATCGCGCGGCTCCCTGGGTCTCGGTTGACGCGATTGAGGCAGAGGCGGCTGAGCTGCTCGAGAAGGACCCTGCCGACGCTGAGCGGTTCTTCGGCAACCGAATCGTCGCCGGTTCCGGCGCGTGGATGGATGCGAAGAAGTGGGAGCTCAAGCATGAGCCTCGCATCGTCGCCCCCGGAAGTGCGATCGTACTCGGCTTCGACGGGTCAGACGTCAACGACTGGACTGGCATTCGCGCCGAAACGCTCGACGGCTACCAGTTCACGCCGTCGTACCACGGTGGGCGCCTGACGATCTGGGACCCCACGCAGCACGATGGTCGCGTACCCCGTGGTGAAGTCATGGCGGCGTTCGAGGAACTCTTCGACACATTCGATGTTGCTCGCGCATACTTCGATCCGCCGTACTGGCAGTCGGAGATCTCCGAGCTCGAGGGACGCTTCCAAGGCCGGGTCTTCCGGTGGGAGACGTACCGGCCGAAGCAGATGCATGCGGCGCTCGAGCGGTTCAAGACTGATGTCGTGTCGCCCGATTCGGGCTTCAGCCACGACGGCAATCCGACCGTGGCGACTCACATCCGCAACGCAGTCGAGGTCGCCCGGAACCCGTACCCGTCTTACCTGATCTTCAAGGCGTCTGAGACGCAGAAGATCGACCTCGCGATGAGTTCTGTGCTCGCGCATGAGGCTGCAAGTGATGCCCGCGCGTCCGGTTACGAGCAGGTCGAATCCAAGGTTGTTGTTTTCAGGTAAGGGGGTGGGCGGTGGTCATTCTTTTGACGGATCGATCTCTCACGGTGACCGAAGAATCGTTCATCTCGAGCCTGCGGAACACTCTGGTTTCGTCTCGACTGACCACGCAGCACCTGGATGAGTACTACGAGGGCGCACACAAGCTCGAGCAGCTGGGCTTGCAGATCCCGCCCGAGCTCGAAGCGTTCTCCGTGGTGCTGAACTGGCCCCGCACAACCGTGGATGCGGTCGAGCGACGGCTGGACGTGCAGGGGTTCCGTGCAGGCGACGGCAAGCCGGATTCGAGCCTGTGGGACGTGTGGCAGTACAACAACATGGACGAGAGGGCATCGTTCGCGCACACGGATGCGTTGGCGCTGTCTCGGTCCTATGTGTGCATCGGCACGAACGAGAACGATCGCAATTTCCCGCTGATCACCGTCGAGTCCCCGTACGAGATGATCGCCCTGCGTGACCCTCGCACTCACCGCGTTACCGCCGCTCTGCGGTCGTATGACCCGGAGGATGGCACGGGTCAGGACAAGCGCATCACGTTGTACATGCCGAACTACACGCGGTGGCTGATCCGCGAGGGTTCGCGCTGGGTCGATGAGTTTGAGCGCGATTGGCACAACCTGGGTTCAGTCCCGGTCGTTCCGCTCGTGAACCGCAACCGCGCTACCCGCCGACCCGGCCTCTCCATCCTCGAGGGTGTTTCGGAGATGAAGGACATCATCCCGATCGCCGATTCGGCTTCTCGCGCTCTCACAGGTGCGCAGTTGCTGCAGGAGACGATGATTGCGCCGGCGCGCGGAGTGCTTGGCGCTACTAAGGGCGACTTCGTTGACCAGAACGGTCAGCAGCTTTCTGCTTGGCAAACGTACTTCGGTGCCGTGTGGGCTTTGTCGAACAAGGACGCGAAGACGTTCCAGTTCGACGCGGCCGACATGAAGAACATCGAGACGATCGTCAACGTCTACGCGCGTCTCGCTTCTGGCGTCGGTTCGCTTCCGGTCGAGTACTACGGCCTGAACACGGAGAACCCGCCGTCCGCCGATGGGCAGCGTGCAGGCGAGACGCGGCTGATCAAGAACGCGGAGCGGAAGCAGACGTCGTTCGGTCATTCGTGGGAGACCGTGATGCGTTTCGTGCAGCGGTTCCGCACGGGGTCATGGGATCTGAGCGCGACCCGCCTGGAGACGATCTGGCGCGACGCGGGAACTCCGACGATCGCACAGATGACGGATGCGGTTGTGAAGCGGTACCAGGTCGGCCTTGTCGACTGGGAGACCGCACAGGAGCGCATCGGTGAGACGCCGGCAACGATCGAGCAGATGAAGGAGCGCCGTAAGGCTGACTTCGAGTCGTCCTTCACTGCTGGCGTCCAGAGGTTCGTCGAAGAGGTGTAGTCAATGCGTGTCGCTGACGAAGCTCGAGCTACGCAGGACCGCGCGATACGACGTTTTGACCGAGCAGCGAATGCCGCGCTGTCGAAGTGGCGTCAGGTTGACCCGGCCTCCCTGGACTCGTCATGGGAGGCCGTGTCAACGGACATCTCTGTGATTGCGGCTACTGCGGCGCGGGCTAACGCAGTGGGGGCCTCGGCCCTCACCGGCAAGCTTGCGTTGGCGGACGGGATGTGGGGCGATGTCTTGGTCCCCGATGCCTTTGTTGACGTCGATGGGTCAGGTCGCGACTTGTCGACCTTGCTCCATGGCGCTGTGACGACCACGAAGCAGGCAATCGCGGCCGGGATGTCGATACCGGACGCGATGCTGACTGGTGGCACGTATCTCACGCTGATGATGAAGACGGCGCTGGCCGACGTCGAGCGGTCCGCTTCGATGGCCGCGGCGACAGGCAAGGGGTACGTCCGCTATGTGCGCTTGGTAAACCCGGGGGCATGCTCCAGGTGCGCGATCCTGGCGGGCGCGGACCGCTTCCGGTCCAACTTCCAACGACACCCCGCTTGTCGGTGCTCGACAGTCCCCATCGTCGGCACCTCGGTTCCGAGTGGCCTATTTGATACACCAGGCGACTACTTCGATTCCTTGTCGACCGCCGAGCAGGATCGGGTCTTCACGAAGGCAGGCGCAGAAGCCATCCGGCTAGGCGCCGATCCGATCAAAGTCGTCAACGCCAGACGCGGCGCCAACCGCGCTCGCATGGATGGCGCGGTCACCTTCAAGCCATCCCGTATCCAGCCGAAGACGATCGGGCGCAAGCCGGATGGGACGCCGATCATGGGGTACGTCACCACCGAGGGGACCACGAAGCGCGGAGTATATGGGCGAACGCAGGCGGGCCTGGGCTCGTCGACCACCCGCCGTCGAGGTTCGCGGTATGGATCCGTTCCCCCGAGGTTGATGCCCGAATCGATCATCGAACTGACGGACGATCCCGAGATGCGGCGCATGCTTCTGCGCGACGCCGGGTATCTCGAACCGCGCATCCGCGACTTCAGTGACAACCGCTGGATCGCGGAGAGGGCGGCACAGCAGGCGCGAGACCGCGCCGCAGCGATCGACTTCTACCAGTCGCACGGCATCTTCGTCGGCTGATGACTTCCCGCCTCGAGCGGGACAAAGACCCCGGCACGTGCGATGCGTGTCGGCAACTTGAGCGATTCAAGGAGAGAACACATGTCGGAAGAGAACAAGCCCCAGGGCGACCCTGAGGCTCTTGGAGATGCAGGCAAGCAGGCCCTTGTGGCAGAGCGGAAGCGTGCCGACGACGCCGAGAAGGCATTGAAGGCCGCGGCGGCGAAGCTGCAGCAGATCGAAGACGCGGACAAGACCGAGCTCGAAAAGGCACTCGGTCGGATCAAGTCTCTCGAGGAGGAGAACGCCACCCTGACCGGTGACGTCGCCGCCCGCGAGAAGACCATCCTACGTCTGAACACAGGCATCGATGAGGGTCTTCCGAAGAACCTCATCGCACGCCTGCAGGGCGACGACGAGGAATCGATCAAGGCGGATGCCGCCTCACTCCGTGAACTCATCCCCGACAACACTCCGAATCCGTTCCCGAAAGCGGACCCCTCTCAGGGGCCGAAGGGTGCGGGCAAGACATCCAACGCCGACCAGTTCGCGCAGCAGCTCGACTCGGTTGGCCTTTAAGCACCCCAAGGAGGGGACATGGCTGGTATTGACGTCAACCGGACGACCACGGGCATCACTCTGACGCCCGAGCAGTCCGCAGAAATCTGGAGCGGGGCTGAATACGCATCTGCGGCACTTCAGCTCTCGCAGCGAGTCGACCTTCCCGGTTCGGGACTGTCTGTCGACATCATCACGGGCGAGCCTGAGGCTGAGTGGGTTGGTGAGACCAACGAGAAGCCGGTCGATCGCCCCACCTTCAGCTCGAAGCTGATGACCCCGTACACGATGGCCGTCATCGTGCCGTTCTCGAACCAGTTCCGTCGCGACAAGGCGCGCCTGTATGCCGAGGTTGTCCGCAAGCTGCCGCAGGCCCTCGCGCTGAAGCTCGACAAGACGATCTTCGGTGGCGCGGCTGCTCCGGGATCGAACTTCGACACCCTCGCAGGCGCTGCAACGGTCGGCATCGCGGGCAAGACCTACAAGGGTCTGGTCGCAGCAGACCAGGCCATCGCAACAGGCGGTGGCACGCTCAACGGATGGGCACTGTCTCCGCAGGCGCGCGGGCTTCTGCTCGGCGCTGAGGACACCACGGGCAGGCCGCTGTTCATCAACAACGTGCAGACCGATGGTGCGGTTCCCGCACTGCTCGGCGCCCCGGTGTACAACACCAAGGGCGTGTTCATGACGGACTACAACGGTGCCACCGCGGGCACGGACAATCAGCTCGGCTTTGCCGGCGACTGGTCGTCCGCGCACATCGGCATCGTCGAGGACATCCAGCTGGACATCAGCACCCAGGCGACCATCAACGATGGTGGCACTCAGATCAACCTGTGGCAGCGCAACATGTTCGCTGTACGGGCTGAGTTCGAGGTCGGCTTCCGCGTCCGTGACATCGCACACTTCGTGCGGCTGTCGAACGCGGTCCAGTCTTGACCGTTCTCCACTTGCCTGACTCGACCGCGACCGTCGATGTTCCTGAGGAACTCGTCGAGCGGTACGAGAAGGCGGGTTGGACGCAGGTTGAGAAGCCGAAGCCGAAGACCACGGCGAAGAAGTAACAGGAGAGGGGACGGGATGCCCAGCCCAGCTACCATCACGGATCTGACTGCTCGGTCATTCCGTCCCCTCACCCCTGCCGAGGAGCAGGTCGGCGAAGTGCTGCTCGACGATGCGTGGAACCTGATTCTCACTCATCGTCCGCACGCCGCCGATCGCGTGCTCACTGATCCCGCATACCGCGATCTCGTGGTTCAGGTGCAGTGCGCAATGGTCCTACGCGTCATCAAGAACCCTGAGGGCAAGCTCTCGGAACAGATCGACGACTACCAGTACCGGCGCGACTCCGCCGTATCTGCGGGCGCGCTCTACCTTTCAGAAGCCGAGCTCGCACTTCTAGGGCCCACGCCGGGGTCTTCGGATGGCGCATGGACCATCAAAACCTTCCCGATTGGGCGTGGTCCCGGCTACTGGGCCTCTACCGACACCTGGGTGCCGCTGTGGATGTCCTAGATAGCGGCCGCGCCCTGGCGGAGTCGCTGATGCAGACGACGGTGGTAATACGGCGCGAAGGTCCACCAGTGCGCGATCCTGCAACGGGAACGATGATCCCTTCGCTGACGACTATCTACACCGGTCCCGCCCGTGTTCGTTTCCCTGCTGGCCAACCCCGTGATGTTGATCAGTCTGGTCAGCGCGTCACGGAGCAGTCCCCGTCTGTGTGGATTCCGATCCACGCGGCGGGCATACGAATCGGCGATGTTGGCGAGGTGACCGCGAACCCTCACGCCCCCGAGGACGTGGGATTGAAGTTCCGCGTGGCCGGCGTACATGCGCAGACACATTCGACGTCACGACGGCTTCCGGTGGAGGTGTTGTCGTATGCCTGAACCCGACGCCGAGGACTTCTCGAAACTGGCGCGCGACCTCGGGGACGTCCCGGAGCGCTCTGGACGCACGTTGCGTCAGGCGATCGAGGTGACCGCTCGCCACGTTCGCGACACGGCACGCGAGAACGCAACCGGCATGAGTCACGCCCCAGCCTTCCCGTACTCGATCACCTACGACATCGAGGGTTCAGGGTCTCGCGCGACCGGTTCTCAACTATCCGCTGAGATCGGACCAGACAAGGATCGCCCACAGGGTGCTCTCGGCAACCTCATCGAGTACGGCTCGGTGAAGAATCCGCCTCAGGGCATCATGCATGGCGCTCTTCAGGCGAACGAGGCCGACTTCGAGCGTGGAGTCGACCGAGCAATTGATGATGCTCTCAAGGCGGTGGGGCTATGACGCCGACCGATCTCATCGAACGTCATGTCGACGCACTCCTGGACCGGATCAGGTCCGACCCGCAACTCGCAGATAACCCCGGTGGAGCGATACCGAAGTCGGTGTTCGAGGGTGACGTGAAGGGCGATCCGGAACGCTACGTCAACGTCTGGCACGACACTGGATTCTTCGAGCCGCGGTCAATGCTCGGCGAACACCAGGACGTAGACATCACGTTCACGATCCACTCTGTCGGCGATGACCGTTGGCAGGCCACATGGGTGGACGGTCGTGTTCTCGCCGCCCTCAACGATGTAGTGCTCGAGGTTCCTGGGCGAAGGTGCTGGAAGTTGCAACCGGCCGGTTCTCAACCCGTTCAGAAGGACGACGACGTGGTGCCGGTGAAGTTCTTCGCCGTGCGCCGGTTCGTTCTGCATTCGATTCCATTGAGGGAGACCCCATGAGCTACGTCGATGTGCTTGAGCGACATGGCATCAAGGGCTCGGACGCCCAGACGGCTTTGCGCTGCTTCGAACAGCGTGGCGGCCTCCTCGGTGCGCATGAAGCGCTGGCTAAGCACTTCGGAAGCGATGCAGTGCGCGTCGCGCTCGTTCTACTGAGGGAGACCCCATGACCCGTTACATGCGCGTGAAGTCCAAGGCCACCGGGAGCGAGTTCGATCTCCCGGTCGAGATGTTCGACGAAGACAAGTACTCCCGGGTCAGCAAGACCCGGTATCCGGAGACGTCGCGACCGCGCCGCCCCAAGATCAAGGTGAACCTCGCCGAGGGACGCCCCACCACCCCCGTGGATTCAGAAAAGGAGTAACCCATGGCAATCACTCTTCCCTCGGCCGTGCCCTCGATGGGCACCCGTCGCGTTGTGTTCATCCCCGGTCCTGTGGCAGACCTCGACGCGATCACGGTCACCGCTGTGAACGCGGGCGAGAACGTCAGCTGCTACCTCACCCGCTCGGGTGGATGGAACGCTGGCGGCGACCAGGCCACCATCACTGACTCTCGTTACTGCTCCGCACAGGACTTCGAGATCCCCGGATCGAAGACGCGCACTCTCGCGCTGCAGTACACGATCAACCTCAACGAGCCGACCGAGGATGAGGCACGCCTTGCTCTCACCGAGGGTGTCGAGGGCGTCCTGGTGCACCTCATGCAGGTCGACGAGGAAGCCGAAACCTTCGAGGTCGGCGACTTCTACGAGGCCGTCCCCGTCCGCATGGGCGAACCGATGCTCGTCAACGTCGAAGACAACGCGGTCGACCGGGTGAACCAGAAGGCGTTCATCCGCGGCCCGTGGCGGAGCTTCAAGCAGCTCGCCGCCGCCTAAGACCCCAGGGTGTCCCGGTTTTCACGGGGCGGGACACCCTGGCTCACCCGTGAACCCCCGTGACCTTTTCCTCTTAGGAGATTCCCCGTGTCTAACCTGTCCGAACTTCTTGGCACCCGCGTCATGCCTCACAAGGATGTCCGTATCTGCCTCGATCTGGAACTGCTCGCCCAGCGTGATGAGGCGATGAGGGCAGTCCCGCGTCGCGCCAACGTCGAAGACGACCGCATGGTTGCCGCGAAGACGTCCGCGAACGCACGCCTCGCCGAGCTCGAGAACGAGATCCAGGCGAAGTCGATCACTCTCCGCATCAAGGGTGTGGATCGGTTCGTGTACAACCAGTGGATCGTGCAGTGCCCGCCCCGCAAGGGCAAGCAGGAGACGTACGACCCGACGAAGTTCTTCATGCACGCCGCGAAGAGCTCAGCCGTGTACGTCGACGATGCCGGCGCTGAGCATGACATCACCGGCGACGAGTGGGCGACGATCGACAAGATGCTCACCGATGGTGAGCATGACCGCATCGCGCAGGCTGTCGTCCACGTGAACCGTTCCGTGGGGGCGGTCGATGTGGGTTTTTTCGTGAACGCCTCCGAGACGACCCGCGACTCGTTCGGGATCTCCGCCTCGCGCGGAGCCTCGGCATCGCCCCGCGGCGGCTCTGGGGCTGGGAGCCGGAAGAAGTCCACGTCGAAGACCGCGACGAAGAAGGCCGAAAGCGCGTCCGCGTAACCCGTGAACCTGAGTTCGACGCCGAGCAGTACGCGATGCTCGCGGCTCTCACGGAGCATGAGGCGAGCCTCGGACCACATGGGATGCCCGTCGACGAGACCACTTCTCCCGACGCTGACCCCAACAACCCGAAAGCCTCCTACCACTATGAGGCTCGCGTCGTTCGCGACTGGGCGCAGGACGCCATCGAACAGCGCGAGAAGGACTTCAAGGACGACCCGTCACGTGCGCGCCTGTTCACGGCTGTCCGGGTGGATCACTGAGCACATGACAACTCCATAGCGCCCCGCTGAGGGCATCCGAGAGGTGGTGATCATCATCACTGACCGGACCGTCAAGGTGAGCTTGATCCTGGCTGCCCAGGGCTACATGCAGGGCATGGACGCCGCCTCGAAGAAGACCCGCGAGACGGGTTCGGAGATCGAGAAGCTGGCGCAGAAGCGTGAGGCCTTCAACGTTCTCGGCACGGCAGCGGTCGGGTTCGGCCTTGCTGTCGCAGCTGGTGTCGCACTGGCCGTCAAGAGCTTCGCCGACTTCGATGCCCAGATGTCTGCCGTTCAGGCGGCGACGCATGAGACCGAAGCGAACATGGGGTTGCTGCGGGACGCGGCGATCGATGCCGGCGCACGCACGGTCTACTCTGCGACCGAGGCGGCAGCGGCGATCGAGGAGCTGTCGAAGGCTGGCATCTCCACCGCTGACGTTCTCAGTGGTGCTCTCGATGGCGCTTTGGACCTCGCTGCCGCTGGGAACATCGCGGTTGCGGACGCCGCGGAGATCGCTGCATCTGCGATGACACAGTTCGGGCTCTCGGGCCAGGACGTCTCGCACATCGCCGATCTTCTCGCTGCAGGCGCGGGCAAGGCCCAGGGCGGCGTCGAGGAGATGTCGCAGGCCCTCAACCAGTCCGGTCTTGTTGCGGCTCAGATGGGCCTTTCGCTGGATGAGACTGTGGGAACGCTGACGCAGTTCGCATCTGCTGGCCTTCTTGGGTCTGATGCGGGTACGTCGTTCCGGAACATGCTGCTTCGGCTTGCGAACCCGACCGCCGAGGCGGCGGGACAGATGAAAGACCTCAATCTCGACTTCTACGACGCCCGAGGCGAGTTCATCGGCATGGAGGGCGTAGCCGCTCAGCTGCAGACGCGTCTGCAGGGGCTCACGCAGGAGGAGCGCAACGCTGCTCTCGCGAACCTGTTTGGTCAGGACGCTATCCGTTCCGCGTCGATTCTCTACGAGGGTGGCGCTGAGGCTGTGCGCAAGTGGGCCGAAGAGGTCGACGACGCAGGATACGCGCAACTGACCGCGGCGACCCGTCTCGACAACCTCAAGGGCGACTGGGAAGCGTTCACGGGCGCCCTGGATTCCGCGTTCATCAACATGAGCGAGGGCACGAACGGGCCGCTCCGAGAGTTCATCCAAACCCTCACCGGGATGACGAACTCGTTCAACAACATGCCGGATTGGGCTCAGCAGACTGCTCTGGGCGTTGGCGCCGTCGTCGGTGCCGTGGCTCTTGCTGGTGGCGGTTTCATGCTCGGCGTTCCGAAGGTCCAGGCGTACCGGGATTCTCTCGCAACGATGGGTACCGGCGCTCAGCGGGCCGGTCGTTTCATCGAAGGTGTGGGCAGGGTCGCAGGGGCTGCTGCCGGGTTCTTGGCACTCACCATCGCAGCGTCGAAGACGGCTGAAGCTTTCGGTGCGGCGAGCGACGGGGCGAAGAACTACCAGGAGACTCTGAAGCTCCTCCTATCCGATGATCTCGATGCGCCTTTCGAAGGCATCTCGTCCGAAGTGTCCGACTTGGATGACGCTCTCGAGCTTCTCGTGGGCGGAAGCTTCAACAGCAACATGGAGCGTTTCGGGTCGACCCTGAATGGCATCTTCGCTGGCGGTTCGCTTGCGGATGGCGTCTCCAGCGCGCGGGAACAGTTCTCACTCGTGGGGCAGAGCCTTGCCGACATGGTGAACCGCGGCGACGCTGACCGCGCTGCCGACCTTTTCGACGAGCTCGCCAAGCGGGCCAAGGATCAAGGGTTCACTGTTGAGCAGTTGAACGAGATCATGCCCGAATATCAGGAAGCCCTTGATGGGGTGGCGAACTCGAGCGACATCGCGGGCAGTTCCACAGCAAGTGCTTCGAGTGACATCGAAGGCATGGGGGACGCTGCTGAGGTCGCGCAGGAGCAGCTCGATGCTCTGCGTGACGCTCTCGATGAGGTCGGAGGAAAGGCGCGCGATCTCGGCGCGGCACAGGATGACGCGCAGACCGCGATGAACCGGCTTGTCGAGGCGGCTGTTGCGCAAGACGTATCCCTCTGGGGAACGAACGATGCATCAATCGCCCTCCGCGATTCCCTCCGTGAAGTCGAAGAGAAGGGCCGCGACGCAGCAGAGGCGATGCTCGACAACGGCTACTCGGTTGACGAGGCCACGGCCGCCTACGCCCTGAACCGTGAGCAGATCCTCAACACGATTGAGCCCTACTTCGAGTCCCGGGATGCGGCGATCGCGTGGGCTGAAGCGAACCTCGGAGGCGCGGGAGAAACGATCCAGGCACTGTCGGATGTTGGCGCGGCTATCCAGAACGTCCCCGACCCCGATCCGATCAAGTTCACGATCGACACCTCGGAGGCCTCTCGCGGCATCGACCAGTGGATAACGGATAACAGCGGGCGCGAGATCCGTGTACGCGTCGCCGCCGACGGCGGATCCATCCAGTACGGCGGGATCACCGTCACGCCGAACGCAACCGGAAACCTCTTCGAGAAGGGCGTCAAGGTCACCGACTTCGCGGTCGGTGGCTGGTCATCCGGTGTCGGCATGGCTCGCGCAACTCCGGGAGGACTGTTGCGCGTGGCTGAGGCCGGCCACGACGAGGCAATCATCTCAACCGATCCGAAGTATCGGGCGCGGTCGATGAGTCTGGTCGAGGAGATGGCGAGCCGGTTGGGCATGTGGCAACAGCCGACGATCTCCGCGACTCCTGTAGGCGGATACGCGGCTTCGGAGCAGCGTCCCATCCAGGTTGACCAGAAGATCTACAGCCAGCCGGGGATGAGCGAAGGTCAGATCGCGGCCATCGCGGCTGACCGCCTCGATCGAGCTCTCAAGGAGGCGTGATGCGTCGCATTCATCTGGGCGGGCTGTTGTTTGACGGTGGCTCAGGCGATACGACCTACACGATCGAGTCAGATTCGGTGCGTGGCTGGCTTCTCGACGGCGTGGACATGCGGTTGGAGCAGATGGAACGACCGGCAGAACACGGTTCGTTCTCGCTTCCGGGCTACCTCACGGGACGTTCAATCTCGTGGGGTGGCCTGATTCTCACTGATGGGCCTCAGGAGCAAGAGCATGCGATGCGCGCGCTCTCAGGGCTTCTTGCGAACGGCTTGACTGATCGACTGACCGTGGAGAACAACTCCGCTCATTGGGCCGACGTGAAGCGCGCCGGCGAGTTCGATATGCGCATGCGGTCCTACGGTCGCGTCGCGTCTTACCGAGTGCAGCTGTGGGCCGCGAATCCTCGCATCTACGGCGAGGTTCGCGACTTCCCCGCGGGCGCCGCCGCGATCCACTACGGCAACTTTCCCGCCACGCCCCGTCTGCTGGTCGGCGCCGGCACTGGTGGCTACACGGTCACTGGTGCGGGTGGTCGCGTGGTGACGGTGACGACAGCGCCGGCTGGTGCTCACGAGATCGACTTCACCACGGGCGGTCTGTATCTGGGTGGCGTTCGTCAAGTGGGTGCGATCAGCGTCTTCCAGCCGTGGACGATTCCGCCTGGTCTGCCGGGTGTGACGGCGACGATCACTGGCGCACGTTCTCTGGTCCAGAGGGTGACCGACACGTTCATGTAGGGAGTCCCATGGCTGAGCTTCTGACGCATGTGTGCGATGGGATCACTGGCGACCGGGTGGACACGATTCCTGCTTCGGCTCGTGCGTACAGTCGCCTGCTGTCGGCGGGGGACTCTGGTTCCCAAGCCACCGTCCCTCTGGATGGGTCGTTCGGGAAGACGGCGCTGAAGGCGCTGCTGCAGCCGTGGCGGTACATGCTCGCTTTCGAGCGCGACGGGGCGATCGAGTACATGGGCTACATCCATGGCCGCGGGTACTCTCGCGGCACCAGTGCTGCCACTGTCGCCTTGGGTGACTTGTGGTCGCTGATGAACGCTCGTCTTGCAGTGGACCATTCGGCGCCGCATGTTGAGGAGTGGTCGCAGACCGTTGTGGGCGTGTTGGGTGTTCATCTGAACACGGCGTTGGTGTGGGCGCGTGACTCGTACACGGGCTTGCCTGATGCGACTTTTCCGCTGACGATCCCTGGTGTTCCTGTGCTGGGTCCGTCTGTGACGCGCTCGTACTACGGGTATCACCTTCCCACGGTCACGGACCACCTCAATGAGCTCATGGAGCAGGGTCTCGACGTGTACTTCCTGCCCGGTTGGGGAGATCCCGGCAAGGTCGGGTGGATCACGATGTCGGGCTTGCCGTATGGGTCTGGTATGACGCGCGAGTTCTCTGTCACGGCCGACCAGTCTCCGGTGACAGGGTTCTCGGAGACGGTCGATGGCATCCGCATGATGAACAACTCGATCCGGGTTGGTGAGGGTTCCGAGGTCGACATGTTGACGATCTCGAACCTCGACACGACGTCGCCGTTGCCTCTGCTCGAGCGGGTCACACAGTCGAAGACGGTGATCTCGACGTCACAACTTTCGATGATGGCCGGTCAGGACCTGGTGACGTTCGGTCAGCCGACCGTGCAGTGGGATCTCAAAGTGACAGCTGACACTCGCGTGGAGGTCGGCGACACACTCCGTCTGCATTTCGACGGTGACCCGTGGATCGATGACGGCTTCTACACGCGTCGAGTGGTGAAGATCAGCGGAGACATGTCTGACACGAAGACCGTTGGCGTTCAGCCGGCTGGGGGTTCCTGATGGGCGTGAATCATCCGGGCCAGGGTGCCGCAGCCGAGGTGAAGCGTGCCCAACGCAACCAGGGTGTCGCGACGATGCAGAACACGTCGATCGGTCGCGGCAACTTCACCGTGCGCGGTGGCGGTCACATCATCATCGAGAACGGTGGCCTCGACGTCACCGGTTCCGCGAACATCACCGGCCTGCTGACCGGCGCTGGAACGATCGACTGGTACGGCCCGTCGATCTTCCGCGGCACACTGAACGTCACGGGCAACATGGCGACCGGTGGCACGCTGACGGTCCTTGGCACGACTGCTCTCAACGGTGCGGTCACGATGAACAACGACCTCACCATGGGCACAGGGCGAATCGTCGCCGGCCCAGTCCGCATCGACAAGGCCGGCTCATACGGCGGTCGCGTCTACTCCACCAGCATCCTTGTCCTCGAGGCTGCTAACGCCATCCTCATGCCCAACGACGTGGACATCCGCGGCATCCTGCTCACGGATGGACTCGACGTCGACGGGCCGAAGAACTTCCGCATCTCACACCCGTCGAAGCCGGGTTACTGGTTGCGTCACGGGTCGACTGAGTCGCCCGTGTCTGGCATCGAGTACTGGGGCGATGAGATTCTCGACGCGGATGGCGAGTTCGTCGTCGAGCTTCCCGATTACTTCGAAGCGTTGGCGAAGCCAGAGGGGCGCGTCCCGTTTGCTGTTGGGCGCGGATTCAGCGCCGACTGGTCCGACATCTCAGACGGCAAGTTCACGGTCGCGGGCGAGCCTGGTGGTCGCTTTTCATGGTCGGTGAAAGCCGAGCGCATCAACGCCGATTTCCTGCTCGAAGAAGAGATCCCACCGGAGCCCACCGATGACGGTCGTATCGGGCCGTGGCGCATGCCGTACTCGAGCGCCGAGGATAGCGAGGCGTGACATGGTCCTGGTGACAACCAGTGACGGCGCGCGTCTCAACGAGGCTGCCGCGGCGTCCTACGAGCTTATGAATGCGGCGTTCTACGCAGCGTTCGGTAAGCGCCTGTACATCTCATCGGGTGCCCGGACGCACGCGCAACAGGTGCAAGCGTTCACCGACAACCACCAGCTGACACCGATCAAGAACAACGGGCGGTACATCACCCGGAAGTGGAACGGACAGACCTGGTATCTGAAGCCAGGGAAGGCCACCGTTGCCGTACCCAGCACGAGCATGCACGAGTACCCGCCTGGGCGTGCTGCGGACTTCGGTTCTGGTGTCGCCACGCGCGGCTCTCGCGAGCACAACTGGATGCTGGCAAACGCCGGCCGATTCGGTTGGACGTGGACAGGCGAGCACTTCGTCACGGTCGAGCCGTGGCACTGGGAGCACACATCATCCGGGTCCGCTGCGGGCGGCTCCACAGGAGAAGAGGACGACATGAGCGCACGTGCGGAGCAACAGATCGATGCGGTGTACAAGGCGCTGTTCGGTCCCAACAACGGCGAGACGGCAACGACGAAGCCTCTCGGGTGGCAGAACGTCTACGGAGACGCGCAGGCCTCAGCGTATGGTCTGCTGCCCATCGCGATTCACAATCAGGCGCTCATCGCAGCACAGTCAGGTCGCATTGCCGCGATCGAAGAGGTCGTCGAGCAGCTCGCAAAGGGCTCTGGTGCCATCCTCGACATGAACGCAATCTCGGCAGCGGCTGAACGCGGCACCAAGAAGGCGCTCGACGGGCTTGTCCTGACGGCCGGCACGGGCGGGTGATTGTGGTGCCGCTGAGTTACCTCGAGTACGTGCACCCAAAGTCGAAGTGGGCGATTTGGGCGTGGTCTCCCGTGATCGTGTTGCGCGTGGCACTCGTGGGCGTCTACATCAGCTACATCTACGCCAGCGTCATCGCGTTCATCGCGGGCGTGCCCGTGTTCCGGCTCACTGCACCCGAGGGGTACACGGCCGTCTGGGCGGTGTTCCTCGGCGTATCTGCGACCCTCTCAGCAATCGGTTCGATCAGCGACCGATGGCAGCAGCTGGAGAAGTGGTCATCGCTGGGCCTGGCGTCGATGATGGGCGCCTACGTCGGTGGTCTGAACGGTGTTGGTTTCGTCGAGGGGGATCTTGACCGGCAGTTCATCGGGGCTATCGCTTTCATAGCGTTCATCCTTCCTGCTGTGCGATTCGTGTACCTGGCGGCGCAGAGCGGGAAGAGACGACATGAACAATGAGCTCAGCTTCACGGAACAGATCACCCCATACCTTCCACTGCTGACGGCCGCGGTTGGTGCACTCATCGTCGGCGCGTTCGCCATGTGGAACCGACGCAAGGGCAGCACTGAAACGAAGGCCCCAACCGTTGCCGAGATATGGGCGCGCGCCGACCGCCTCGAGGCTCGGGCTCGCTGGGCTTTCCGCATCCAAGACGCATTCCGCGACTACGTGGCGCGTGTCCGCGGCGGTGGAAGTACCGAGCCGACCGCCGAAGAGCGGGCCGCTCTCGACAAGAACCTCGAAACAACCTCCAAGGAGTAATGACATGAAGACTCTGTTTGACTCACTCGTCCGCACGTTCGTACCCATCGTCGTCGGTGCCGTGATCGGTGCTTTCGTGACGGCAGGCATCGAGCTCGACGCGGGTTTCGAGCCCGCACTGATCGTCGCCGTCACCGCCGCATTCCAGGGCGTCTACTACCTCGTCGTGCGGCTGTTCGAGAAGTATGTGTCGCCCAAGTTCGGTTGGCTGCTCGGTCTCGCGAAGACGCCCGAGTACGACGCCAAGTCGAAGGATGAGATCCTCGCTCGCCTCGAGCCCCTGACGCCTTCCGAGCTCAATGCGAGCATTCAGGCGGCGGCTTCCCGAGTCAACAAGTAGGAGTACCGCATGCCCACCATCACCTTCACGTTGTCGGACTTCGGTCTGGCATCGCTTGCTTCGAAGCTCCCGACCGTGAAGTTCGTGCCGTCTGGTGCGGGGGTTGCGGGGGATCGACTGTTCACGTCGACCCCTGTGACCGCGGAGATGGTGGGCGATGAGGGCACGGTCACGCTCGCTGCGACGGATGGTGTGACGCCGACTGTCTGGTACACGGTGCAGATCGAGCACCTGAACCCTGGTGGCGAGTACACGCACTTCGACCTGCTCGATTTCAAAGTCTTCGTTCCTGAGGACTACGACGGGCCGATCTCCGAACTTCCCGGCACGCCTCTCTCGCCGTACACGGTGCTGGTATCACTCGATACCCCACCGGCTGGCTATAAGGGCTGGTGGTTGTACTCGCCGGCCGAGGGGCAAGAGATGCCCTTGAACGATCCGAACATTGGCGACCTGAGGATGGTGGGCTGACATGGCTTTCGTTACGATCACGAACCTGCGTGGACCCGCCGCGCGCATCACAGAGGTCACATCGGAGACCGTTGCATCGGACCAGCCGTTCGAGGTGATCATGACGGGGCTCGATCAGGACCGTCACTTCCACTTCAAGGGACCGATCGGACCACGAGGGCTTCCCGGGGTCAACGCCGTTGCGAACGACACCGCGACGGCCGGGTACCTGAACGCTACGGACAGTGAGACGTTCGCCGCCGCCAAGAACGTAGTCGGTCAGGTGGCGCTTAGTGAGCGCCTCGATGCAACCGGTGGACCCAACCTCATCCTGGGGTCGGCGGCGAACCGCTACGCATCGGCGATCAACGCAACATCCGCAACGTCGATCATCCTGAACCCTGGCGGTCGCCTCGGTCAGAACAACATCATCGGCGGTGACGGGTCGGCGACGGTCGGGACCTCGAGCCCGAACGTCGTCAGCGCCGGCGTGATCGCGAACGTCTCCGTCGTCGGCGGGTATGACAACGTGGCCGGTCAGCTTTCCTCGAAGATCATCTCCGACCACTCCTATACCGAGATCAGCGGCACCGGCCTTGGGCACAACGCGATCTATGGTGGCGCGACGAACATAATCCGCGGTACTGCGCAGTTCTCCGGCATCTTTGCTGGGCGAGAGTCTGAGGTATCCGGTGCCTACTCGGTCGCGATGGGCTACAACGTTGAGGTATCCGGTGTTGCGTCTCGAGGCGGGGGGCGCGACCACATCGTCTCAGGCGGCGCGGCTGCGGTCGACGGCATCGGAAACACCGCGACCGGACTCGGCGATCGCGTGTCCGGAACTTCGAACTCTGCTACGGCCGACTTTGTGAACGTCGATGGCACGCTGAACCAGGTGTCTGGTGCACACGGATCAGCGCAGGGGCAGCAGCATCGGGTCACCGGTGTGTACTCGGGCGCGCGAGGCCAGTATGGCAACGCTCGCGACGCCTACCAGCAGGTATTTGCAGCGAACCCTTGGACCGGTGATCTCGTGCAGGGAAAGGCCCAGACGAGTCAGTTCGTAGTGAAGGTCGAAACGACAACTGCAACAGCCACGGGTATTGGGATCGCAGGTGGGGCCGACGGACCGCTGGTTCCCGAGGGTCACTCGTTCATCCTGAACGCTGACATCATCGCCCGAGAGGCCGCCACTGGAGACACGGCGGGATTCTCTGTTCACGCCGTCTGCAGTCGCGCAGTCGGTGGGGGCACGGCGGTTGTTGGAACACCCACGATCATTGCCCGCGGGGCCAGCGCGGGGGCAAGCACATGGGCTGTCACTGGCCTGTCGCAGAACGCAGGAAAGATCCGCATCAACGTGAGCGGACAGGCATCCAAGACCATCCGCTGGACGGGCACCATTCGAACCGCAGAGGTAGGTAGCTGATGAACGCAGATGAACTTGTCCTAGGGATGCTCCTCGAACAGAGAGCGGAGATCATGCAGTTGCGCGCCGAGCTCGCGCAGTATCGAGCGGAGCCGCCACGTGAGGAGAACGACGGCGTACCGACGCTCGACGGCGAACCAGGAGAAGAGACGTGAACATCGACCACGCTCAGGGCCGCTTCTCCGCTGGCTGGGTGCCTCCCGTGCCGATGCCGTCGATCATAGACGGGGATAAAGTGGGTGCGCGCTCTCCAATGCTCACGGGCGGATATGACAACTGGCTGATCTCCAGCGGTCCGGAAGGCCTGCGAATCGCTCGAATGAAGTCTGGGGAGCGATTCTGGGATGCGACGCCGCCAGGATGGACCGGCCATCATTCGGCGGTGAACGTGGAAAACGGCTACGTCACTGTGGTGCTCAACACTCACGATGAGTATTCGCGGCGTGAGCTACGTGCTTCGGTTGCCAGCCTTGAGGCGGGTTGCCCGCGATGGGAGCGAGGACTTACCTCATGGGTGCCGCTACTCTCGCCGGATCACCAGCCCCAGGAATCTTCCCCTTCATCGGCGCACGCTTCTGAACAGTAACGTCCCGGCGCGCTGACGGCGTAGAAGGCGACGAGTCCGGTCAGTTCCGAGCGACAGGTGCCGCACTCGTTTGGCTTGGGCGCGGCGAAGAATGCTCGAACCCGCTCCCGAAGCTGCGTCATGCTCGACATCATAGACCCCACCTACCCTTCCGGGTGGGTGGGGTCTTCTGTCGTTGGTGACCGGCATCATTGACGCATGACCCGCTGGCACCCAATTTTCCTGACGGATGAACCAGAATCGGGCGTCTGGACGATGAAAGCCGCACACGAGGTCACCCCGTTCGGTCGCATCGAACTACGCCGCGTCTCAGGTGTTGTCCGCTACAAGATCACCATGGGCGGTGACGTCATCGGCTGGTCGAACACGTTGCAGCACGCATGTGAAGGGTTGTACGCGGCGAGACTCAAACGCGACGACGAGATCCACAGTGGGCCACCAAACGGACGCGGCTAGTCGCGAGACGCGTGCAGCGGGCAGCGCGACGTGTCCATTTCAGACGTCCTTGAATACTCGCCGTTGTCGTAGCGAACTTGACGCTCAGTGCAGATGCAGACCCGCTCGCCGAGGAACGTTCGGTACATGATCGCGCGTTGTTCGGCGGTCGCGTTCGGTCGGTGCTGGTCAACCCAGGAGATATACCAGGGGAAATCCTGCGCAACATCGTTCATCTCGCTCATGACCGCTCCTTTGCGTCCGCTTTCCACCGGCTGATCGTGTTCGTCGACATGCCCGTGAACTCAGCCAGCACGCGAACCGATGAGCGTGATGAGACATCCACGATCATATTGCGCAGGTTCTCGTCGGCCTGATCGCGTGCGTCGAGTGCTTCACGGATGAGCTTCTCGTCGTCCGGGCTCAGGACGCGTTTCGGGTTCGGTGACACGCGTTGAAGTGTAGCGGTCATGACTTAGGCTCCCGAACCTGATCATCGTGAGCGGCCAGCCACCGATCGAACTCAGCTTCCGCCTGATCAACGGTCGGCGGTAGAAATCCGTCGAGGTGTGGGCCGTCGAGACGCTCAGCGGTGTAGAACGTGCGCATCTCATCCGTCGTGGGCGTGTACTCAGCCATGGTTCCCCGCCTCTCCCAGCTCGGTGACGCCGAACGCCGCGCGCAGAGCGGCACGCATCCTTCCGCGTCCATCGAACGTTTCGTATCCGTCGACCCAGGCCGCAAACGCCACCTCTACCTGCGCGTCAGATGGTTCGGCGCACTCTCGCTCTGCTGCCCGAACGTCAGCGTCGTGGGCGGCCAACCAACGATTAAACTCATTTGAAGGAGAATCTGGGCGGCGCACATCCAGCGGGCGGCGCACATCCACGCGGGCGGCCCAGTAGACCTCACGCACTTGTTCAGTCGTCGGCGTGTAATCGATCACAATACACCCTCCCGTTCGGGGTGATCGTGCCCACCATTCGTCGGAGAGCAACCACACTTGCGTCGCGGCGCGTGTGCGCAATCTAGGCCGAGTCTGATCCCTTCTGGCGAACAGTGGACCCATGTGTCCTGGTGGCGGGGTGCTAACACGTAGTTCTGGAGAACGGCGTCCGCGGCATCGAGGAGCCATGCCCGCTTCGGTTCATGCGGCTCCATCCACCGGAAGTTCATGCCGTTGTAGCCCGACCCGATCAAGTCGGCTAGCGCCTCACGACTCGCGGCTTGTTCTGTTTCGCTCATAGCAACACTTTACTCTTCTGTATCGAAAACCGCAACACTTCCGCGAATGTCCGAACTCCCGAGAAAACCCCAACGGACGCGTGTGAGGTTTACAAGGATCGGATAAACCGTTCTAAATCTCATAGGCTTTGACCTCACCCCACACGATGTGGATGTCGCGGCGCAACGGGACACCTTGGACACCAGCGGCATCCAGGGCTTCACGGATAGATCGGGCCGAGTCCTCGCCGCTGATGCGAATCTGGGGAATGTGCGGGTTCTCGTGAAAGGGAAGCCAGTCGGCATCCCTGTCTAGGTCAAGCGGCCATACCTCTTCGCCTTCCATGGCGCCGGAGGTGATCCGGTATCCGTATAGGACGCGGTCGCTCGATTCCAGCATGGGGCTCCTTAGCCGCGGGCGTATTCGCGCAGTAGGTCGATGACCACGCGCGAGAGAGTTTTCCCCTCGCGCTCGGCCTTCTCCTGCGCCGCCTGCTTGATGTCAGCGGGGATGCGGAAGTTAGTCAACGGAGTCTGCACACTACCCATCATGCACCGCCGCGCGGTGGTCGATTGCATCTGCGAGCGCGAGGATCCCGGCGAGGGATTCCCCATCGCATGCCGCGCATCCATCCGCGTACTCTCCCGATGAAATGTGTGCGGGGTGGGATGATTCTGCGGCATGCCTTGCGCCCATCAAACCCGCCTCCGTCTCTGCTCGGTCCGGACGGAAGCACTTCGTGATGGGGCGGTGCGTTTCGCCGCACACGCCGCAGTCGACCACCTCAACCCCAGGCAACAGCCTCTGCCCGGGCCGCAAGGTTTCTTCGCTCATGTTCTCCACCTTTCCAGTACCCGCCGACGTCCGGTTATTTTTCGTCAGGAATGGGCGACGCCAAGCAGATCATCTCAACCTCCTGGCCAGCGACGTGGGTCTCGTCACCCCCCGCGGGATACTTGTGCCCGCAGATTTCGGCGTCGAGGTACTGAATCGTCTCGCGCATTCGATCGCTAGGAGACTCGCCATCAGCGAGCGGGCGGAGGTTCTCCAGAATGGTCAGCGCCGCCTCGGAGTTGGGGGTGATGCCCGATGCAGCCATGGCCCCCCGCACGTCGGCGGCTGTGTACTTTGCAATACCCGGGTGTGACCCCAGTTCATGAACCTTCATTTGATCTCCTTCCCAGCACCCATCGACGTTCGGTTGGTGTCTTTGAAGGATACCAAGTGTAGAGACAAATGTATAGACACAAACCGATGTCCGAACCCCCGAGCAATATGGGCGCATGACACCCACAACACTCCTCGCATTCGAACGCCGGCACCCAGGCAACAGCCCCCAGAAACGCGAACTCATCCGACACATGCTCGGCATCACAGAAGTTCGATACGCCGTCCTGTTGCGACGTGCAGCATCATCCATCGAAGGGATCGCTGCAGACCCCGTGACCGCGCGTATGGTGAGGGAGACGGCAGAAGCTCGAGCTCAGGAACGCGCACAGAGGAACGCGGCATGAGCGACCAGCCGCTGGTCAGGAAAGATGCGCGCCCACTCGTCTGGGATCACCCCGTCACTGCCGAGGATGAGATCGAGATGTACTACGGGCCAGTTCCGGACGGCGCAGTGTGCGTATACCGGAGCAAGGAACCGCGGTACGAGGCATGGATGGACGACATCTGATCGAGTCGTGAGTTGACGTTTCTCGCGATCGGATACACGCGCGGGTACACTCGGCAAATCGGTCCCGTTAACGAAAAAGCCGCTTCCCCAGTAGAAGCCTGGAGAAGCGGCAGTGGCTCCGACGGGCGTCGATCCCGTGACCTCACGATTTTCAGTCGTGAGGAAACTGGCGAGAAAGACTGGATTATGGTCAGAAACGTGTGCTAGCCTGTCGATATCGGCGGGTAACGGACGTTAGCCACCGTTAGCGATGGAGACACCATCGGGTACACCAACCTTGGCCGGAGGGAACGAGCTGTGACTTACGTCGAAAGCCTGAGAAGAAGAGATGCGGACAACGGAGTCCGCGACGCCACACCGAAGAACAAACCAACCGAACGGATCGCTGATGTCATCCCTGAGCAGTGAACAGCAAGAGCCCCTTGACGACATGATCCGCTGCGGATTCATGAGTATCGGACAGGCCTTCTACGAAGCCGAGCAAGGCATCGCGAAGATGGTGCGTGAGTTGGAGCAAGAGTCGTGATAGAGGGCGTGGTGCGCAGGCTCCTCGCGAACCTTGGATACGTTCCAGCCGTGGAGGCTGCTCGTGAGCAGGAGTTTGAGACATCCCTCGCGATGCTTCTTCCGGACGAAGGTGAGCGCGAGAAGTTTCGGCAGGGATATTTGATGCTCGCGAAGGCGGGTATCACTTGCGATGACATGGAGTGGGCCGCGCGCGCCCTCGCGCTCGGTTACTATCCGGAAGAGCGCCATGCGCGGTAAGGGCGAGGGGTCTGTCTTCAAGGACGCGCGCACGGGGCTCTGGACAGCGGTCATCGAACTTCCACCCCTGAACGGTGAGCGCCGCCGCAAGAAGATCCGCCGCAAGAACA
>Ga0157370_10000707_pt1 | contig 41767 bp, 48 predicted proteins | sample C35metaG_FD_113463 | JGI IMG/M metagenome (GOLD analysis project Ga0157370, IMG submission 113463) | Corn rhizosphere microbial communities from Kellogg Biological Station, Michigan, USA - C3-5 metaG | ecosystem: Host-associated > Plants > Roots > Rhizosphere > Soil | place: USA: Michigan...
CATAGCAGCTTCGGGTATTCTGGAAAGTACATGCGCGCGGAGTATCAGAAGGCCTTGCTCTGCATCCATTCCCGCACATCGGCTTGAGCGGCTTCCGGCGAGAGCGAGGACCGCTCCCTGACCATGGTGACGAGCTGGCGCTCGTTCTTGATGGTGGATGCATCAAAGTGAGTGAGGAAAGGCCAGCGTGTCTGTGCTTCGGCCATATAGCTCCGCTTGCGGACAACGACCTCAGGTCTGTCATCACCAGTAAAACCGAACATGGAGCCATATCCTCGTCAAATACGCTATAGTCCAGATATAATATGCTGATTATATAATTCTATGAGCTAGTGAACTTTTATTTCTATCTTTTCTGGAGACAATTAGAATTATATTTTGCACATGTCATTGCGAGACTTTGATTTTTCGTGTATCTGACTGTTTGCTACCAGTCGCTATCGACGGTCCTTGGCGCTAAGTCGCTCCTCCGCCCATCTTTCACGCCTCTTAGCGGCAGCGCCATTTCGGCTCCTGCCACCCAAGGAACTCACCATGAAATATTTCGGAACCGTCAAGTCGTTCGACGTCACCCAGGGCCGCGGCGAAATCAAGCAGGAAGTCGGCGGAAACGACCTTCCCTTCGAAAAGAGCGCGATCCAGTGGGACAAGAATGTCGCTCCAACGATCGGCCAGCGTCTCAGCTATGACGTCGGGCAGACCAGCGAGCGCCAGGCCTGCGCGTTGAATCTGCAGACCATCTGATCCTAATCGCCCGATATCGCGTTGGGGCCGATCCCGGACAGGAGTCGAGCGATGTGTGTGCTCGCTGTCCGGGTGAGCCCGTCCCCGATCTCGCGCTTCAAGTGGCGGCTTACCTCTCACAATCTATTTTGTCGAAAAGGACTTCCGTCATGGAATACACATTTCAGGGCCGTTGGCGCATGGTCGCGCTGCCGCTCCTCTTCACTGCCGTGGTGGTAGGATCAGCGCTTGGCTTCGCCTTCTCCTGAACTTGGCACGCGTCGCTGGTAATTTGGCGCGCATTTCCCATATCTGGACTATCGCTGACAAAGCATTCGTAGGCATCGGCGGCTGAGAGACTTGAGGCGCTCCCGCTTACAGAATTGGGAGGATGACTCATGGACCTTAATTCCCTGCTGCGCCGGCATCAGCTTTCATTGATGGTTGCCGACCGCTCAATGACTCTGCGCGACAAGCGCGCTCATCAGCAATTTGCTCGCGACTATGCCGAGCAAATACACATCGTGCGCGATGCGCTCGGCGCACGACCCACCCCGACGGGGTCCGTCACATGAGCGACCCGGTCGCCCCGCGCGCGGATGATCCAAATGCCCGACGATCCAGGGTTTTTCGCAAGCGGCGCTACGCCCCCGCGCAGAGCCCGGACGAATCGAGGCGTCAAGCCGAACTCGTTCAATGCGCGTGGAGCCATTTTCGCGATGCGGCACCCATGATCGCGTTCCTCAATACCCGTCATGAGGAACTTGCGGCCCGACCACTCACGCTAGCGATCGAGAGTGATAACGGGCTCGCGCGTGTCGAACGGCTGCTCGAAGACCTCACGCACAACATACAGGAGCCGACAGATGCGAAAGAAGCGCGATCCGGAAAGCGATCAGCAGCGCAATGACCGATTGGCAAAGAACGTTCAGGATCGACGGGACGAAGCCTCCGCTGAAGACAGAGCAATGGATGCCGCCGTCAGGCGGAGCATCAAGCACTTCGGCGCCTGACGCGGTCGGCTGAGGAAGGCAAAAGTCATGGACGAGTCGGCGGAAGAGAAAGCAAAAAGTTTCACGGCGTTTCGCTCCGCTGCGGAGGAGACTGACACTAAGCGTGAGAACGACGCGATGAAACGCGAGGAGCAGGCCTGGGACAATGAAGGCGGCCACATGAGTTCAACCGCCGGCCGCGTCACGCGCGTCTCGGGCGCCGACCTACCTTATATCGTTACCCTCGCGCACCATGGCGGCGAATCGAGTGAACACAGGTTCGCAACGATGCGGGAGGCGGAAGCTTTCATCCAGCGAAACACCCCGGTGCCGAACCGCGCCCTTTCCTCCTTATATGATCGACCCGCCTCGGACTTTGCAGCGCCAACGACTTTGCAGAGCACCCTGAATGACGAGGATATCCTTGCGAGGCTAAAGGTCATCGATCAACGCTTGCGGAAAATCTCAACTGAACAAGCGGCGTCGGTATTGGCAGGCGGCATGGCACGCGCCGGCATCCATGAGCAAGAACGGCTGCGCCTGATTGCGCAAATCGAGCGCATCCTCGACGAACTCGACAGGAAAAACGATGACTGAATTCCTGTGGGTTTGAACGTGGCGCGATAGTCTCACTGACGCGTCGAAATTGAGGACGTGGGTACTCAATGTCGGACGGCGAGACCCGAGGTCGCGCATGGCACATATGATCTTCGAGTTTGTCGTTCGCTGTGAGGCTGCAGGGCGCAGGTTCGAGCGGCCGTTTACTCCAATCGGCAGATCGCCGGCGCCCGGCCTGACGTCGGTTCACGTTTGTTGGATGATCCCCGATCGGGACCGGCTTTGCTCGATTGACTTCGACCCGGCTTATCTTCAGGCCGCGGCGTGAGGCCGCCGCTTAACGACGTCGCCAAACATCAAATAGAATCAGCCGGCGCGGAGAACCCTTACGGCATTGGTGAAGGACAGCGAGTGGACCACCGTCCCAGTCTCGTCTTCGGCATCAATTCGGAAACGGAGATTCACGACGCCCCGCTTAGCGTCGCCGGCGATCACGTCGCGAGCATTGGCAAGGACCGCTCCTGCGAGCGCATCGTCATCCGAGCACTCTATTCCCTCCGGGTCCAGCAGTTCGTAGGTCTGGTCACGCAACTGAAAATAATACCTAGGCACAGTCTCGCTCCCTTTGGTGGCCGGGAGCGCTCAACGTGTCTTGGTCGTCAGCGGGCCTAAGGCAAATCCCGACGATGCCGAACCCTAGCAGACCAGCTATGCCCTTTCTCTAACTTAGGTCGACATTCTGGCGAAAATTCCTGCAGTATATCTGCAACAGGCGTAAGGACCCGCGAGAGGAAGATGGAACAGCTTCGCCAACATCGCTGACCTCTTGTGGAAGGCTCGCCGTCGTGTCGCGGGTAATCAGCGACCTCCTGGCGTCCATTTCACGATCGTTCCTTCAAGAAGATGTGTTGCAATAGCCCCGCGCCCAGAAATGTCGAAGCCACTATAGGATGAACCCTAGAGATCGGGACGGCGTTCGCGGCAGGCGGGCCGGTGTCGCGACAGGTGGATCAGTCCGCGCTCTGCCTGTTTCGTGGCTCAGTTCCCCTCTCAGTTCGGACAAAGCGATCGCGATCAACGCGAATCCCGCGACGGCGAAGCTGACCGCGATGATGACTAGGAACCCTGCGCTCATTGCGGCGCTATCGCCGAACAGCAGCCGCGCAATCTGAGTGACGGACAGGCCGGCAATGAGCGTCAGGCCGAGCACCAGGTCGGTTCCTCCTCGAAGCAACAGCATCCTTGTGACCACCCGCGTCGCACGCGACTGGAACGCGAGGCCCACGGAAATGAGACTGCGCAGCCCCAACCACGCAATCGTCAGGACCGTTAGCTGGCCCAGGCCCATCCGAAGGGCAGCCATGAACAACAAGCCGACTAGGACCGTCATGATTCCGGAGCCGAGCCCAATTTTGCCAACGATGCTGTGACGTTTCGTCCAACCGACTGTGAGTTCTGCCAAGCCCCCTGCAAGAAGCATCCCGCCAACCCACAATGGAAGTGAGCGCTCGAAGAAGGGCGGAGTGAGTGCGAAGCCGGCAAGGAGAAGCTTGAATATCCCACCGGCGAAGGTCGCTTTCCAGGAACCCGCGGCAACAGGCCTCGCGCCCCCTTTCGCGCTTGGAAGACCATTGCTTGTCGCTACGACTGCTTCACTCATCGAGACCCACTTACCCTACGGCGCTTCGGGAAACTGAAGGACAAGAGAGGGGCGCGCTCACACGCGCCCCTCTTGGCATTCTAATAGCCGCGGATGCGGATGCCCGTCACAGCGCCATTGTAAGCGACGTTGCACCGGAAGCTGACGGCGCCGGCGTATTGGCGGTTCTGTTGGCCGTACTGCCGGTCATCGCCGTAGCCGTTGCCGTTCTGGTAGCCATTTTGGCTGGCGTAAGCCGGGCCCTGGCTCATCGTGCCCGAAACGCGCAGTCCGTTGCCTCGGCGCTGGACCTCGGTGATCGAGCTGACCCGCATGCCGCCGCGGTTGTAGCGGTAACCGCCGTATCGCTGATCCGCCTGAGCCATCGCGGCGTTCGCACACTGTCTGGCTGCCTGCCGGTCGGTAACATTGTAGCGGTTGCCGAGCAGGCTATCGATGATGTCCGTGACTGGGTTGCCCGTGCCCTGGTTGTAGGCATAGCCCGGATTGTAGCCATAGTTCTGATTGTAACCGTAGCCCTGATTATAGCCATAAGGCTGATAAGCTGGCTGTGCGTTCGGCTGCTGGTACTGCTGCTGGTAACTATAGGCGTCCGGGTCGGCGGTCTGTGCTGCCGCCGGGGCGCAGACGGCGCCGAGCACCGCCGTAGCGGTGAGATAGGTTTTAAAGCTTGTCATGGGAATTTCCTAACTCTCACGCGGAAAGCACCGGTGAGTTCGAGAGAAGAACGAACCGCACCCTATTGCGATGCATGAAAAGCGACTGTCGCGGCCTTGCGGGCAGTGGGACATCATTTCCCGCCAAGTCTGGCGTTCAGCTTCCTCAGACGCTCTTCCAGCGCTGCGATATTTTCAGGGTTCGTCGCCTGAAGTTCGCGAAGGTCCTCTTGATCGATGTGCGTGATATCTCCCGACTTGATGGCTTTCAGAAGACGCTTCAGCCGTTCTCGCTCCTCGTGCCAATTCTCCGCGCTCACGAAAATCTCCAGCCGATGCGAACAGGAAACCGCTCCGAGCCTCAAGTCCGCACTAATATGCTCCCTATCACAACATGTGGGCCGGAGCCTTCCCGCGCGAGGTGATTTTTGGGGTGTCCTCCGGCTAGCTCTGAGTGAACTTGCGAATTGAATCAGGCGATGGAGCGGCAAGTGGGCAAAGCCTTAGCCGACGCGCACGCTTGGCAGTTCAATTTCCAGGTTGGCGATCCTTTCGGCGACCGGCTCGTTGAGCGGTCCCGCGCCGACGCTGCGGCCATGTTCGGGAACGCCCCCGCCAATGATTGACCCTATCCTTGTGGAAGGGCCAACCCCGCGCCATCGCCGCGCACTCGAATCGGCCGACAGCAGGCTTGAGCGAATGCTGCCTTCGATTTTCACCTTCTGCTGATGCTTTTGCGCGAGGGGTTAGACGCGTTTGTTTTCTTTGGCCCTTTTGCCTTTGGCTTTCGCGGCTCCTTATTCGGACGAACCTGTCCCTTAGCCATTGCGCCTAGAGGGCTCGAACCGTGCTCGCCTGCGGGCCCTTGTCCCCGTCTTCGGCAACGAACGCCACCTTTGACCCCACGGACAAGCTGCCAAATTTGGCTCCAAGAACGCTGTTTCGATGGAAGTAGAATTCGCTGCCGTCCTCCGAGACAAGAAAGCCAAACCCGCGTTCCGGATCGAGCCGAACGACCCTCCCTGCAGGGGCTTCCTCGTGCAGCTTCACGCGCTCGTCGAGGCGTCGCGCTTCGTCCTGCAGCTGGCGGCGCGCACGGCGGAAAACATCCGCGATCGCGAAAGCCGGATTGGCAAAGCGCTCATCCTGATCGGGCGTACGCTCGACATCGACCAGCCGGCCGCCCGGCAAAGTAAGATGAATGCCAATGTCGTAAAGGCCGCCGGACTTGTGTCTCCCGCTCGGCGCGCGAATTACGACCCGGGCCGCGACGATCCTGCCAAATGCGTCCTCGAGATCTTCCTGCCGGCTGATGATCTGTTCGCGCATCCTGGGAACCGGCTCGCCGCCGCGAAAGTCAATCTGGACAGGCACTTCCATCTTGAGCCTCCTCTCTTTGTGCCACCGGCATCTTCGCTTGAACCAAGATGCAGCGCTCTTTTGCTATCAGTAGAGAAACGGATTCAGAGCCAAGCGCATAGGGAGCGGTCACCTCGAAGTCTGGCTTTCTTGGCAATGCGCATCGCTGTACGTCCGCTTTTCGCCGCTTCGGGAAATCCAGCGCAGCGCCTTGCGCTCGGGCGGGCCTTTGGCAACGTGCCGCTCCAAAGTTTCGTACGCGATGTTCAGCGCGCCTCCAGGCAGATAGTCCAGCCAGCTGCGGTAGGTGTCCCAGCCAAGCTCGCCGTAAGCGGCATCATAGTCCGGCAGATTGGCGCGCTCGCGCTCGGCTGAAGATTTGTGAATCTCTTCGACGACCATGCTCAACCAACCGCTTCCGCTGCTCGCTCCCCAATTTCGGCCAACGCGGCGCGAAAGCGCGAGGTGATTTCCGGGTGGCTCACGACGAGATCCGGAAGCACGGGATCATCGCCCCCATAGACCAGTGGCTCGCCATTGAGACGGGTCGCGTCGAAGCCAGCGGCGATCGCAATCGCAACCGGAGCGCAGCTGTCCCACTGCGATTGGCCGCCGCTATGAAGATAGATTTCCGCTTCGCCGGCAAGCAGCGCCGCAATTTTTGCGCCGACCGATCCCAGGGGGATGAGCTTTGCGTGCAATAGAGCGGCGATCTCGCCGGCCTCCGCCGCGGGGCGCGTCCGGCTTACGAGGATTCGCACCTCGGCTTCGATGCAGGGCAGTGGCGGTGGCCGATCGGAGCGCAGAAGAAGCCTTTTGCGCGGGACGGACACGGCTCCGACGGCCGGTCTTCCGTCTACCGCCAGTCCGATTTGAACGGCCCAATCGTCGCGACCCTCGACGAATTCGCGCGTTCCGTCGAGCGGATCGATGATCCAGCAGCGGCCACTTTTGTCTCTGGCTCCTCCATCGCCCTCCTCGGAGAGGACAGGATCGTCCGGGCGATTGGCGACAAGAGCGGCAAGCGTCAGCCCGTTGATCATGAGCTCGGCGATCCGGCCGCGCTCCTTGCCGGTCCACAGGTTCGAAGCCGCCACATCGAGCAAGGTTTTGCCCGCAAGTTCTGCGATCGCGGCCGCCAGATCCTCATCACCCATGAACATCTTCATCGGCCGTGATTTGGATGGGGCATATCAGGGAAGTTCCCTAACGCATGAGTCCCTCGCATGCGGTAACCCTCGAGCGAAGTTGCGTGACGCTTATGTGCAATTGCGAAGGTAAGGCACGATGCGGAGCTTTTCTGAATTCGCAGATCGTCGCGAGGCCGGCCGGCGTCTCGCCGAGCCACTTGCGCGATTCTCAGGTCCCGACACACTGGTTCTTGCACTTCCGCGGGGCGGCGTCCCCGTTGGCTTCGAGGTTGCGCGAGCCTTGGGCGCAGAGCTCGATGTGCTCGTCGTCCGAAAGATCGGGGCGCCCTTCAATCAGGAGCTCGGGATTGGCGCAATCGTTGACGGAAGCCCGCCGCAGACAATGATCAACGAGGAGCTCGCGCAGACTGTCGGCGCTACGGCGGAATATGTTGAGTTGCAGAAAGACAAGCAGCTTGCGGAAATCGAACGGCGGAAGCGAACCTATCGGGGAGACCGTCCAAATCCCAAGATCGCCGGACGAACCGTGATCGTGGTGGACGATGGCATTGCGACGGGCGGCACCGTCAAAGCTGCCCTTCGTGCGCTCAAGGCCGCTTACCCCGCGCGGCTGATCCTCGCGGTTCCGGTGGCTCCCCCGGATGCGCTCGCGGAGCTCGGGTCCGAATGCGATGAGGTGGTATGCCTCGAACGGCCGGCGCTCTTTTATGCGGTTGGCACGCATTATGAGGATTTCACCCAGACTGAAGATGCGGAAGTCGTGTCCTTGCTCGCTGAAGCCGCCAAGAACGTCAGAGCGGTAACTAGGGCTTCCTGATGAACAGCGAGCCTGCGCTGCTGTTTGCACTCGAAACCACGCAAGATCTCGGCGGGCAGGTTGCAGCCCAGCTTGGGCAACCGCTTGGCCGACACGAGGAGCGGGAATTCGGAGGCGGAGAGCAAAAGGTCCGGCCGCTGGAAGAAGTCGCTGGCCGCGATGTTTACGTCGTCGATTCCCTTTACGGCGACGAGCGCTTATCGGCCAACGACAAGCTCATCCGGCTGCTGTTCTTCATCGGCGCTCTCAAGGATGCAGGTGCCGGGCGTGTGACCGCAGTCACACCGCTCATCGCCTACAGCCGCAAGGACCGGCGCACCAAGCCGCGCGATCCGGTCAGCAGTCGCTATGTTGCGGCCCTGTTCGAAGCCATTGGCACGGACTGCATCGTCACCTTGGAGGTGCACAACGTCAGCGCTTTTGAAAATTCATTCCGTACCTGCCGCACCGAGCACGTTCCTGTGGCGGGGCTCATCGCCAGTCACCTCGCGGCCAGGCTCCCAAGCGCCGAGCTGGCGGTGGTCTCGCCAGACGCAGGGGGCGTGAAGCGCGCCGAGTTGCTGCGGCATGTGCTCGAGCAAAAACTGGCTCGTCCGGTCGGCAAGGCGCTGATGGACAAGCATCGCAGCATGGGCTTGGTCTCGGGATCGATCTTTGCGGGCGATGTTGACGGAAAGACGGCGATTATCTTCGACGATCTCATCGGCAGCGGAACGACTGTCCTGAGAGCCGCCGCAGCGTCCCGGGCCTCCGGGGCTAGCCGGGTCATCGCGGTTGCCGCTCATGCTATGTTTCAGGCGGATGCCCCGCTGCTTGGGCCGGACGGGCCTGACGAGCTCATTGTCACGGACACGGTCCCGATTCCCGCGGCGATCGCAGACCGCGTGACGATAATCGGTGCGGCCCCGATCCTCGCCGATGTGATCGGTCGGCTTCACAAGCATGAGCCGGTCAGCGACATCATCCCTTATGACTGAAGGGCGTGCTGCGCTGCGACCCGCAGATAGGCGCGCGCCAGGCGCGGCCAGCGCTCCGGCGTGCGTGGGGCGGGGTCACGAAGATGCTCGATCGTCAGTCGTGCACGCAGAGCAGCGCGGTAGCAGCGATAAAAGCGCAGCAATTCGCCCGGCGGGCGATCATTCAGCCATATGGAAACGCCGTCGATCAGCCGCTCGCCGATCCATTGGGCGCCCAGCATCCCGCACTCGAGTCCAAGGAAGCTAAGCTCATCGAACGGGTCTGTCCGGCGGAGCCGGTCATCGAATTCGAGTCGGTCGATGACTCGGACGGGAGGTCCAAGGTGGATATGTTCCGGCCGGAGATCGCCATGACCATCGACGATGCGTCCGCCGCTCAGCCTGGAAGCGATCAGGTGCCACTCGCGCTCAACAAATGAGCTGAGGCTTTGAGTAACCTTGCGTACTTCGTCGCCTGGCAATGCGAATTGCGGCTCAGTAAGTGATTGCTCGACGAGCTCGATCAGGGTTCGCCAGCTTTCGCGGAACTCGGACTCCGGACAATGGATCGGTGCGGCCTCAGCGTAAAACGGCCCGAGCGTATCGCAGATCGCCTCGATGTCCGGAGGGACGATTTCTCCCTTGCGGATCGCTTCGTGCAGCAGCCGCTCCGTCGAGAGCCTCCGCATGACGAGCACCCACTCGATCGGTTTTTCTTCGCCTCCGAGCGCGAAACCGCCATCGCCACGCCGCACCAGCGGGAGTATTTCAAGATAGACGCCGGGAGCGAGTCGGCGGTTAAGTTGCAGCTCGCGCTCGCAGCTCTGCCGCCGCGAATCGAGCCTCCTATAGTCGAGAAAACTAAGCCGAATGGGTTTCTTGAGCTTGTAGACCCGGTCACCCGCCAGAAAGACGCGCGACATGTGGGTCTCGATCGCTTCGACATGTTCCGGCTGACCCGGATAGGAGTGGGGATCAGCCAGGAATGCAAGAACGGCAGCTTCCTCTGAAACATCCGCCTCGTTCACCGGCGATCCCCAAAAAGGTCAGCCGGCCTTGCTGATGCTGATCTTGCGAATGTTGCGCTTCGCCTTCGCGCTCTTCGGGATCAGGATCGTAAGCAGGCCATTCTTGAAGCTCGCATCGATCTTGTCCGAATCGGCCAAGGTCGGGAGCTGGACGATCCGCTCGAATGCGCCATAGCTGCGTTCCGACAGCCGATAGCCGCGTTCCTTCTCTTCGCGCTCCTCTTTCTTTTCGCCGGCGATGCGCAACATGCCCTCTTCGAACGTCACCTCGACATTCTCGGGCTCAATGCCAGGAAGCTCCGCCATGATTTTGTAGCCGCTCTCTGTTTCGGTCATGTCGAGGGCCGGCGCGGAGGCGAACCTGCCGAACCTCATCATCGGCAATCTAAACGGGAAGCGGTCGATCAGGCTGTCCACCTCGTGCCGCAACTGGGCGAAGGGCTCGATCAGCTGCTCAGTGAAATCGGGCTTCGCGACTGCCCGGCCGTGCGTCTTTGTCTGCTCGGTAACCATGGATTTTCTCCCTGACTTGGAGAAAATGGCAATAGTGTCGTCGGCAGCGGCGGATCATAGGTGAATCTCCTGATCAGCGCTCTACCCGCCCCGCATTCGATAAGGAGAGGGAGGCCCTAAAGCCGCTCTTTCAATTCCCGGACCAGTTCGACCGCATGACCCGGACCGTTCCACACCCGGTGCAAGGCTCCGCCCCTTGTGAATAGAAAGCCAGCACCGTCCTCGCGGTTGCTGGTGAGTTCGTCTTCTGCAAGCTCCAGGAAGGCCCCCCAGGCGGTCCCTTCCGTGTCGAATGCGATCGGGGTGGAGCGATGAAGGAGCGGAAACGTCTCCGGCTGTCCGATGACGAGGAACCACGCGTCAGTCCCGGCGAATGCATCAGCCTGCGCATCATAGCTCTTGAGCTCTGCCGCCTGCCGCTCCTGATCCGTTGGCAAGAACAGGACAAAGAGCTGATGGCCCACGAAGCAGCTGGGATTGACCGTGCCGCCGCAGCTCCAGGTCAGATCCACGTCGGGTACGCCGAATTTGAGCTCGGTTGCGACCATGTCCCCTCGTCTTTTTCTGCCGCCGGGTCTTCCCGACCAGTGTCGGCGACTGCCACGGAGCGTCAAATCAGGAATTTCCCATAGATGCTTGGCTTGCACAGGCGCTCCGGCGTGGCGATCCGTTGTTTCACGTAAAGCCGCCGAGCACTGCGTGCCCTAGCAGCCCAAGGTGCAATTGGATTTCCGCATGATTCAGCATGGAGCTGCGCGGCCGTTGCCACGCAAAGGGCAGGAGCAAGGGCTGCTCGGCGCGGCCGACCGCAGTTTCTGGACCCGCCCGCTGCCCCAGCTGATCGCCGATCTTAAGAGCGACAGGAGCGGGCTGAGCAGCCAAGTGGCAACAGCGAGGCTCCTTTCGGTCGGTCCGAACGCTCTGGAAGAGCGCCTCCGGTTCAGCCAGCTGCGGAGCGTCGCAAGGCGGTTCGCCAACCCTCTCGTCCTGATACTAATTGCTGCGTCCGCCATCTCGGCGGCGACCGGCGACCTTGTGAGCTCGGGGATCATCATCTTGATGGTCCTGCTGGGAATCATTCTCGACACCATCCAGGAGGAACGCGCCAATGCGGCAGCCGCGCGGCTACGCCGCTCGGTCGAGCTGATCGAGACCGTCGTGCGCGATGGCAAGCCCGCCAACCTGCCTGCTCGCGAGATTGTGCCCGGCGATGTCGTGCTTCTGTCCGCGGGCGATCTCGTGCCGGCCGATGGGCGGCTCCTCGAGTCCGACGACTTTTTCGTCAATGAGGCGAGCCTCACGGGCGAGCCCTTCCCGGTGGAAAAGCATGCCGGCGAGGCCCAGGCCGGCGATCATTCGGGCGCAACCAACGCCCTATTCATGGGAACCTCGGTCGTTGGAGGATCCGCAAAATTCCTGGTTTGCGCGACGGGCGGAAAGACCGAGCTGGGCAGGATCGCGGGGGCGCTGAGGCGCGCTCCTCCGCTCGCGGCCCTCGAGCGCGGGACGTTCAGGTTCGGACTGCTGATCGCGCGGCTGACCGTACTGCTCGCCTTGTGCGCCTTGCTGTTCAACCTGCTGCGCCATCATCCCTTGCTCGAATCCTTCCTGTTCGCCATCGCCCTGGCGGTCGGCCTTACCCCCGAGCTTCTGCCGATGATCGTCTCGGTGACTCTTGCGCGAGGCGCGATGCGGCTGGGCCAGAAGCGAGTGATCGTGAAGCGTCTTGCCGCGGTTCACGACCTCGGCGCGATGGACATATTGTGCACCGACAAGACCGGAACCCTGACCGAGGCGCGGATCGAGCTTGTCCGGCATGTCGACCTGTCGGGGAAGGAGAGCGAGCGCGCTTATTCTCTTGCTGCGCTCAACAGCCGCTTCGAGGCCGGTCTGAAGAGTCCGCTTGACGAGGCGATCCTCAAGCATTCGGCCGAAATCACGAACTGCTGGCGCAAGCTCGACGAAGTGCCGTTCGATTTCGAGCGGCGCCGGGTGTCGGTCCTGCTCGAGGGCGAGGGCCATCGGCTTCTCGTCGTAAAGGGGGCTCCCGAGGACGTGCTTCGCCTTTGCACCCGCTACGAAACCGCCGGCGGGACTGTCGCTGAGCTGGATCCGCAAGCACTCGATGGAGCGCGATCGCAATATGAAGCGCTGGCGGCAGAGGGCTTCCGGCTGCTCGCGATCGCATCTCGCAAAATGGCGCCGACGGTCGATCGCGTCTCCCTGGGTGACGAAACGGAGCTGGTGTTGGCTGGCTTCACTGCGTTCCTCGATCCGCCCAAGCAATCCGCATCGACAGCCATTGCCGATCTGGAGAGGTCGGGCGTCGCGGTTAAAATTCTCACGGGCGACAATGAACTGGTCACGAGGCACGTCTGCATGTCGCTCGGTCTCACCGTAAGCGGAATGCTGCTTGGAAGCGATATCGACAGGATGGGCGACGAGGCGCTCATGGCGCGGGCCGGGACGACCGACATCTTCTGCCGGGTTACCCCCGTGCAGAAGAACCGCATCATCCTCGCGCTGAAGCATCGCGGCCATACGGTCGGTTTTCTCGGCGACGGGATTAACGATGCGCCGGCGCTTCATTCGGCCGATGTTGGGGTGTCCGTCGACAGTGCGGTTGACGTCGCCAAGGACGCCGCCGACCTTATCCTGCTCGACCAGGATCTTGAAGTCGTCGTCGACGGCGTGCGCGAGGGGCGGCGGACGTTCGGCAACATCATGAAATATGTGATGATGGCGACCAGCTCCAACTTCGGGAACATGTTCTCGATGGCGGGCGCGGCGCTGATCCTTCCGTTCCTGCCGATGCTTCCTATCCAGGTGCTGCTGAAACAACCTGCTCTACGATATTTCGGAAGTCGCGATTCCGCTCGACCAGGTCGACCAGGCAGACCTGGCGCGCCCGCGGCACTGGGATATCGATTTCGTCCGCAATTTCATGCTCGTATTGGGGCCTGTCAGCTCCATCTTCGATTTCCTCACCTTCGGGCTGCTTTTGCTCCTTTTCCATGCCGATGCCGCCCTGTTCCACACAGGCTGGTTCATCGAATCGCTGGCGACTCAGACGCTCGTCATCTTCGTCATCCGAACGCGCGGAAGCCCGCTCAAGAGCCGCCCGCATCCTGCTCTTGTGGCATCGTCGGCGGGAATGATCGTCCTGGCGCTGGGCTTAATCTATTCGCCGCTTGGAAGCCTGCTAGGTTTCGTAAGCCTGCCCGCAACATTCATGGCAGCGCTGGCCCTTCTCACCGCGGCCTATCTGTTCCTCGCGGAGGCCGTGAAGCAGCTGTTTTACCGCCGCCTCGACAAGCGCTTCGAACGCCGGGTCATCAACGCCGCCGGCACTGAACGCATTGGACCAGCGAGAGCCTGAGCGCGCGCCTCGCGTCGGTGGAAGCTGGCTGCCTCCACCTGCGGGACTCTACGGATTTGGAAGACGTGTGGAATGCGCAAGAGAGAGCCATGTCACAAGCGCAGGAGGCGATCGTGGCGCGCATTCTCGTCATCGATTATTCTAGGAGCGGCAACACCCACAAAGTGGCGCAGGCGATCGCCGGTGCCTGCGGGGCGGACCTGGAGCAAATCCGGGATGCGAAGCCCCGCCGCGGCCTCTGGGGCTGGATCCGCTCCGGCCGTGAAGCAATCCGGGCAATCCCCGGCGAAATCCGATCACCGAGGAGCGATCCGGCGGATTATGATCTGGTCGTGCTCGGATCGCCGGTGTGGGCAAGCCATGTCTCTTCGCCGATGCGTGCCTATCTAGGCGAGCGCTCGGGCGCGCTGACGCGGATCGCTCTGTTTGTGACCGAAGGCGGGAGCGGCGGTCCCAAGGTGCTTGCCGAGATGAGCGCGCTCGCGGGGAGGCAGCCCGTCGCGACCCTGGAGGTCCGCGCCAAGGAACTTGGCGGCGATTTGCGCTCAACGATCAAGAGTTTCGTCGCTCATGTCCTGGAAGCAGCCGCGCGAGCGCCGGCTGGAAGTTCGACATCGTGAGCAAGTGGGATTTTGACCAAGTGGAGCGTCCCGGCACCCTGGCAGGCACGCACGCGATGAATCCCTATTTCATGTTCGCCACAGGCATTGAGGGAAGTTGTCCGACTATCCATGAAGGCCGGACTCGCGTCGACCAGCTGGCGAAGAGCCGCCATTACGAATTGTGGAAGACCGACTTCGATCGGGTTGAGGAACTCGGAATCACCTTCCTTCGCTATGGGCCCCCGATCCACCGGAGCTTCGTTGGTCCGGGCAAGTATGATTGGGATTTCGCCGATCTAACCTTCGGGGATTTGTTGCGGCGGGATATCGCGCCGATCGTCGACTTGTGTCATTTCGGCGCTCCGGAATGGATCGGGAATTTCCAGAACCCCGATTTTCCTGAGCTATTCGCACAATATGCCCGCGCCTTTGCGGAGCGGTTCCCGTGGGTCCAACTCTATACGCCAGTCAACGAGATGTACGTCTGTGCCTTGTTCAGCGGGCGCTACGGCTGGTGGAACGAGCAGCTGAGCAGCGACCGCGGGTTCGTCACGGCGCTAAAGCACCTGGTGAAGGCGAACGTGCTGGCGAGCCGCGAAATCCTTTCTGTCCGCCCGGACGCGATCTTCATCCAGAGCGAATCCTCGGAATATTACCATCCCGACAACCCGGCTGCGATTGCTCCAGCCGAAGCCATGAACCTCGAGCGGTTTCTATCGCTCGACTTCAATTACGGCCACGTGGTCGACGCTACTATGTACTCCTACCTCCTCGACAATGACATGAGCGAAGAAGAATATCTGTTCTTCACCGACAGCTCGCTAAGGCATCATTGCATCGTCGGCAGCGATTATTACAGCACCAACGAGCATCGCGTTGCTGCGGACGGCAGCACCAGTGCCTCCGGAGAGGTGCTCGGTTATGGTGAGCTCGCGCGTGAATATTACGAGCGTTACCGTCTTCCAATCATGCATACCGAAACGAACCTGCGCGAGGGGACTGGAAGTGCGGACGGCGCCGATTGGCTTTGGCGCCAGTGGGAATCTTTATACCACGTCAGGAACAGTGGCCTGCCGACCGTGGGCTTCACCTGGTATTCGCTCACCGACCAGATCGACTGGGATACCGCGCTTCGTGAGGAAAACGGGCACGTGAACCCGGTCGGGCTCTTCGATCTGGAGCGAAGGATCCGTCCTGTTGGCGAAGCCTACAAGAAGCTGATTTCCGAATGGCAATATGTGCTGCCCGCGCGGAGCGTCTGCCTGACGGTGCCCATTGTCATGCCGAGCGAGTCCGCCGAGCCGTTCGCAAAGCGGCGCCGCGAGTGGATGCGGAAATATTATGATCACAATGCTCCAGCAGCGTGACCTCGTTCGGTAAGATGGGTCGCATTTAGCCGCCTTGTGGCGGCAGTCCTGCCTCAACGAGCGCAGGTCCAGCAAGATGCAGTTCGAACCAGCGGACCGCTTGGGCGACAACTTCGTCGAGGGTTCCTGGCTCTTCGAACAGATGTCCAGCGCCAGGCACGATATGGAGCTGGACCGGGCATTGCATGCGATCCATTGCCCAGCGATTGAGCCCGATCACCTGCCGATCATCGCCGCCCACCAGCAACAATGTTGGAGTCCGGACGAGCGCAAGCGAGCGTTCCGCGAGGTCGGGACGGCCCCCGCGCGACACCACCGCCAACACTCCGGTCGGGTTGGCCGCTGCCGCTTCGAGAGCAGCTCCACCGCCTGTGCTCGCACCGAAATATCCGATCGTCAGGTTCGCCAGCCTGGGCGTGCCGCGAACCCACTTGCTTGCCTCGATCAGCCTTGATGCAAGGAGGCCGATATCGAACACATTGCGCCGGTCCGCCTCTTCCTCGGGGCTGAGCAGATCAAGGAGCAGCGTTGCAAAGCCGGCGGCTTCGAGGCGTCTCGCGACATAATTGTTGCGTGGGCTGAACCTGCCGCTGCCGCTTCCATGCGCGAAGATGACGACACCCTTGGGCTCGCGAGGCATGCCCAAGAAACCCTCGAGGCGATGCGGGCCAACGATGACGCGTTTCGGTTCGTCTTGCTCTTCCTCAAGCATGTTGACGTCTCCTGCAAAACCAGGGCGCGGGGTGGCGCAACCAGCGCCGCCCCGCGCCTCGAAGGTTCAGCCGACGACCAGCTTGTCCTCGATGTGCATGACTCCGGGAGCAGCCCAGGCGGCACGCTCCGCGAGGTTGCGCTTTTCCCAGCTGCTCACATGCCCGATGAGGGTCACCGTGCCGGCCTCCGTTTTCACCGCGATCTTCTCAGCATCGAGGTCTGCCTGGCGCTCGAAGGCCTTTTCGATCCGCTGGCGGACATCGCCGGGCGCAGGAGTCATCCCCGGCGCAACCTGGACCAGATTGTCGATCCGAAGGACGCCCGAAACCTTGGACGCGCCGTCAAAGGCTCGATCCTTCTGGTAGTGCCAGTCGACCTTGCCAGTGAGCTTCACGACGCCGTCCTCTACGGTGACCTCGATGCGGTCCTTTGGAACCAAGGGATCCCATTGGAGGATGTCGGCGACGCGCTTTGCAATTTCCGAGTCGCTGGTCTTGGGCTGCCAGTCGTAGCGGATCTGAAGCTCCTCCGCGACGGCGCGCACGCCTTTGACCCGGCGCACCGTCTTCTCCGCCAGTAGCTTCTCTGCGTAGCTGCGAACCGTCCCGGACAAGGAAGCGACTCCGCTCGCAACCGACACGCCAATGTGCTCGTGATCGACTCCGGGCTCCCATTTCAGCTCTTCCATCACGTCGAGCTGGAGCTGACTGTCTGTCTTCATTTCACCATCTCCTCGAATGAAGCTTCTACCTGGTGTTCCGTTTGGCAATGCAGCCCGCCACGCTCACAGATATCGGCGAGAGTGTCGGCGACATCCTCCTTGTCCGGCGCGTGTGCCGCCAGGTCCGCGAGAGCGACGATGCCGACGACCTCGCGGCCATCGGCGCAGACCGGCATTCTGCGGATTTGCTCGCGAGACATGAGCGCAAGCACGCATCCCACGTCATCGTCCGGTCGGCAGGTTGCGACCATGCCGCTCATGATCCTTTGGACAGGAACGTCGGGAGCGATGCCGGCAGCCACTGCGCGCACTGCGATATCCCGATCGGTCACGATGCCGACAAGCTTTCCGTTGCTGAGGATGGGGAGAGCACCGCTATCGACCTCTGCCATCCGGCGGGCTGCATAGGCGATGGTGTCAGTCGAGCGAATCGAATCGACCGAGGCGGTCATGATATCGCTGACTTTCATTAATAGCCTCCTGTTGGAGACCAAGGGCCATCGCAGCTTCGAGGCGATCCCGCGTTACGGAATGTCCCTTACTCCCGTTTTTTCCGGAACCTTACGTATCGCGAACTAGCCGAGCTTCTGCGACGCAGCGCTTATGGACGGTCTCACTCATTTCGAAATGCGCATTCGACAAAAGAGGAAGGCGGCCAAAGCCGCACATTCTTCCCGCGCGCGCAGCTTCTTTGATGAACTTGCTTCAGCATATGACCTTCGCTGCCGTCCCCTTCGGAAGCAAAACGGATTGATCCAGGAGCAAGCGGGTCCAGGAGGCCCTCGAAAGCCAGGGCTTCCAAGATGAAGGGCAGCTAGGCGAATGCGCGGCTCAATGACGATCGCCACCCTTTTCGGCACGAAGGTGAGGGCGCATCTCACCTTCCTGATTCTGTTGGCGTGGGTAGCGGTGAGCGAGGCACTGAGCCGGGGCGCTGAGGCCGCTGTGACCGGCACCATCTTTGTACTGCTGCTATTCGCTTCTGTCGTCGCCCATGAGTTCGGGCATGTTCTGGTGGCGCGGCACTATGGCGGGCACGCGCGAGATATTCTTTTGCTCCCTATCGGGGGCGTGAGCCGAATGGAGCGGATGCCCGAGAGCCCGGCACAGGAACTTGCTGTTGCCGTTGCCGGACCCGCAGTGAGCATCGCCCTTGGTGCGGTCCTCATCTTGTTGGTCGGCTTTCCGACGGCCCAGTCGATCGAAAGTCCAGCACTGGAAGCGCTCGTGCCGCGCCTCGCGGCCACCAACCTCTTCCTCGCCGCCTTCAACCTTCTGCCGGCCTTTCCGATGGATGGCGGGCGGGCGCTTCGGGCGGTCCTTGCGATGCGCATGGACCGCGTTGGGGCGACGAAAATAGCCGCACGCTTAGGTCACATCATTGCCGGTCTTTTCGTCTTGCTCGGCCTGATTTCCGTGAACCCAATCATTCTGCTGATCGGCATCTTCATCTATTTCGGGGCGAGCGCGGAGGCCGCCGACACCGAGCTCCGGCACCTGGCGCAGACCATCGCGGTTTCTGACGTGATGCGCTCGAACGTCCGGACGATCGTTTCCGGCGCGTCGCTCTTAGATGGAATCGAGCTGATGCTGCAGGCGGGGCAGCACGCAATTCCCGTGATTGGCCCCGACGGCACCCTCGCTGGAGTTGCAACCAAGGACAGCATCATCCGCGCGGTCCATCGATCCGGCAGAGGGGCTGCAATCAAGGAAGCGGTGACCGCAGATGTGCCGGTGATCGGCTGCAATCAGAAGCTCGTGGATGCGCTGGACCTGATGCAGAGCAATTCAGTGCCCGCGGTGCTGGTCGTCGACTCCGAAGGACAATTGTCGGGCATGCTGACGTCCGAGACGCTCTTTGATCTGATGATCGTTCAGCGGCCGTTCGCGAAGCGGAAGCCTCAGGTGACCCTGCCGCATGCTGGAGTCAGCGTTCCGAGCTCGGGCTGAGAAGCCTTGGATGTCGTCCCCGGGGTGCAAATGACCCTTCGGCGCTCCCGTGGTCCGTTGATCCCCTCAAGGATCAATGTCTCAAGGAACGCCGAAGGCCTTGTCGATCATCTCATCGCGGAACCTCGAACCAGAACTGCCGCAGCAGCGAGAAACGAGGCTCCAGCGCAAAAAAACAGTTCAAGGCACTGGCAGACTGCTCCGATGAAGAGCGCTCGGCCACGCTTCAAAAATTGCTGGCGGAGGAGGAGACCCATTTCGCCAGGTTGGAGCATTCAGGTTGAAGTGGTTTTCCCGAGGCCGACGAACGGCTCGAGTATCGCCTTTCTCCGAAAGCCAGCGGGTTAGGGGAAACTCCTGATGGCGCGCGCTGCGCCTGAAGCGGCAGATGTCTGCACGATCGCCAGACGGCACGGGAGTTGCACATGAAGAGCTCAGACCAAGCAGTCCTCGAGCGGCCAGGAACAGCGAGGAAAGACAGCGCGTCGTCGCCCGGGACGATCAAGTCCATTCTTTTCCGCGTTCATGAAGACGATCAGTTCGAGTGTCGGCTGCAGACCGCCTTGTCGATAGCTCGAACCTGTTCGGCACACCTTCAATGCCTTCAGGTCATTCCGGTCGAGGCGTTCGCGCTCGTGGATGCCTTCGGCACGTTCGTGAACGCCGAAACGATTGCGATGCTCGAGGAAGAGGGGACGAAGGTCCGCACCAGGATCGAGGAACGCCTTGCCAATGAAGACGTCGTCTGGAGCTATGAGACGACGAGCGAGCCGCTCATCCCGGAACTCCTCAAGAGGGCTTCGCTTTCAGACCTCCTGATCATCGGCCGCGAGCCGGAGGAACGCGGGCTCGGGCGGAGCGGGCGAGGCCTGCTTGGCGAGATTATCTGCCATTCGCGGACACCTTTGTGCATCCCGGGTACGGATTGCGAACCATTCGACGCCTTCGGCAGCGCGGTTATCGCCTGGAACGGAAGCGTCGAGGCAGCGAACGCGATCCGTCAGTCGATCGGCCTCATCACAATGGCGTCCAAGGTGCGTGTGATCCGAATCACCGAGGATAAGGAAGCCGCGTTCCCGGATACTCGTCTACTGGAGTATCTCTCGCGTCACGGCGTTCATGCGCAGCTCGATTCGCGGGCCGTACGGCACGGCTTCACCCAGGACCTGATCGAATATGTCGCCGTCGCCGGCGCCTCCTTCATCGTCATGGGCGGCTACAGCCACAGCCGCGCCGGCGAATTCCTCTTCGGGGGAGTGACTCGGAGCCTGCTCCGCGAATTCCCGATCTCATTGGTGATGGCACACTAACAGCTCCCGCGTGGGCAAAGGAGTATATCATGCACGTCAAGGATATCATGAGCTCGACCGTTCACTCGGTCCAGGCAACGGATTCGATTGCGCGGGCTGCCCAGACGATGGGCGACAATGACGTGGGCTTCTTGCCCGTTCTCGACGACAGGAAGATCGTTGGCGTGGTCACTGACCGCGATATTGCGATCCGTGCCGTCGGAGCCGGCGTGCGCACGGCCGAGCCGGTTGAGCTCATCATGACGAAGAACGCCAGCACATGCTCGCAGGACTGCGACATCGAAGATGCATTGCAGATCATGGCGAGTGAGCAGGTGCGCCGCCTGCCTGTTTGCAGTGACGGCAGTGACCTGATCGGTGTGGTCGCTCTCGCCGATGCGGCGGGGCGCGACATCGACAAGCGCGAAGTCGCAGGAACGCTCAAGGAAATCTGCGAGCCGACCGAAATCCACAACCAGTCGCGCGAGCTCGCTTAGGCTTTGCTGATAGGAGATAGACGATGAGTAGCCTCGGCCTGGAGGTGTTCGATCGAACGTTCCAGACGACGAACATCTGGCTGGACGAGATCATGGATGACATCGGTCCCGACCGGCAGATCGCCTGGAAGGTGCTGTCGACGGTGCTCCATAAGCTTCGCGACATGCTCCAGCCGGAATTGGCAGCTCACCTTGGAGCGCAGCTGCCGCTGCTCGTCCGCGGCGTCTATTACGATCTCTATGAGCCGGCAAAGCAGCCAGCGTCGCTTCGAACGCGCGAGGACTTCGTGTCCGAGGTCGAAAAATGGCTGTCGGATGTCCGCCCGATCGACCCGGTGCTTGCAATAGAGACGATCTTCGGCGTCTTGAGCCGGCATCTCTCGGCAGGGCAGGTCGCGAAGGTGCGCGAGGCCCTTCCTTCGTCCACGAGGTCGCTCTGGGCCGCACCGACCGACGCTCAACATTACGCTGGAGCGCATTTTGCGGAGGCCGTCGGCCCAGACAGATAGGCGCCGCTCTGCCGGGCATCTTCAAGTCCCGAGACAATGATCAAATTGACCTTTCTCGGGACGCGGGGCAACACGAAGGTCCCGAGCGCAGCCCACCGGATGCACAGCTCTTTGCTGGTCAGCAGCGGCGGCGCGCGCGTCATGATCAATTGCGGGGCGGATTGGCTCGGCCGATTCGGCGCCATCGCGCCCGATGCGATGCTCATCACGCATGCCCATAGGGACCACGCTCTCGGCTTGACACACGGTGCGCCGCGCCCGGTCTACGCTACTGCTGAAACCTGGCACCCGCTTGATGGGCTGCCCATCGACCGGCGCCAGCTTGTAATCCCCTGCTCCGAGTTCACGATTGGATTTTTCCGCCTTGAAGCCTGGAGCATGGCACCGAGCGCACGCCCGTTCAGGTCGTCGCGGTCTTGTTTGATCTCATCCTCGATCTGCGCGAGCAAATCGAGGAGCCGGACCCGCTGATCCTCGTCATATCGTTCTTGAAGATTCGAGGATGCTCATCCCGTTCAACGCCTGTGCCTATCTGAAAATGGTCAGAAATGAGGGCGGAAGAGCCGACTCCAAGCAAAGCCGATCTCACCCTATTCCTGGGTTGACTCGCTCAACAGTCTGATTATTTGTGTTACAACGTTCTAACACGCTGTAACAAAAGACGGGCTATGCGAGCTTCACCTGAACGGGTCATCGCGACGCGTGACATCGACGATTTGACCAACGACCTGTGCGATGCACTTCTCACGGCCGAGAGCCAGGTGGAGATGCGGCACCTGCTGGTCGACCTGTGCACGCCGGCGGAGATCCGGACCATGGCTGAGCGCTGGCACGTCGCCCGGCTGCTCGATTCGGGTGAGCTGCCTTATCGCGAGATCCACGAGCGTACCGGCGTCAGCACCACGACTATCGTCCGCGTCGGCCGCTTCCTGCGCCAGGAGCGGAACAGGGGCTACCGGCGGGCCATCGACCGCCTTGCGGGCGGCGATGCTGACTGACCGCACTCGCCTCCACATCGCGCTTCAGAAGTCCGGCCGCCTATCCGATGCCAGTCGCGAGCTGCTTCGCGACGCCGGTTTTCGGATCCAGTCGGGCAAGAACAGCCTGACTGCGCGGGTGGAAAATTTCCCCGCGGAGCTGATGTTCGTCCGCGACGATGACATTCCGACCTTTGTCAGCGACGGCGCATGCGAGTTCGGTATCGTCGGACAGAATGTGCTCGAGGAATTCGCGCTCAGCCAGGCGGAAGCGGGGTACCAAATGCTCGCCGAGCTGGGGTTTGGACGCTGCAGCTTGAAGATCGCCGCTCCGGAAGCGATCGCCTACGTCGGTCCGCAGTCGCTTGCCGGCCAACGCATTGCGACTTCCTACCCGCACATCCTGCGCCGCTTCCTGATGCAGAACGGGGTCGATGCGACCCTTGTCACCATGAACGGTGCGGTCGAGCTCGCACCTCGGCTGCAGATTGCCAGCTTCATCTGCGATCTTGTGTCGACTGGAGCGACGCTGGAAGCGAACGGGCTGCGGCCTCTCGATACGGTTCTCGACAGTCAGGCGGTGCTCATCCGCACGCGGCGGCCGATGGATAAGGCGAGGGCGAATATTGCCGCCGGGCTGATCATCCGCATCGAAGGCGTGCTTGCGACCAAGGAATCGAAGTATATCATGCTCAACGCCTCGAGCGAGGCGCTGAAGCGGATCACGGATCTGCTTCCTGGCGCAGAAGCGCCGACCATCCTGCCGCTGCACGGGCGCCCTGGTCATTTCGCGGTCCATGCCGTGTGCCAGGAATCGGTGTTTTGGGAGACGCTTGAGAAGCTCAAGGCTGCCGGAGCCTCGGCGATCCTGGTGGTCCCGATCGAGAAGATGATGCTGTGAGGAGGATCGATTGGAACCGGCTCGACGAGCGCGGCCGGCAAGCGGCGCTCGCCCGGCCCGAGCAGCGCGCTGACGAGGCGCTCCTTGAAGGTGTTCGGGCCATCGTCGAAGCCGTCCGTAGCCGCGGCTGGGAAGCGCTATGCGATATCGCGCGACGGCTCGACGGAGAGGCGCCCAAGCGCGTGGACGTGGCGCCATTGGCAAAGGAGGCGCGAGACTCGCTTCCACGTGACCAAGTCGCCGCGATGGAACTAGCGGCCGAGAATATCCGCCGCTTTCACAACGCGTGCGTGCCGTTGGATGTTGCCGTCGAGACGGTACGCGGTCTCAATGTGCGCAAGGTCTGGCGCCCGGTCGGCCGTGTCGGCCTCTACGTGCCTGGTGGGAAGACACCGCTTTTTTCGACGTTGCTGATGCTGGCGATCCCCGCCCGGGTCGCCGGCGTGAGCGAGATCGTGGCGACGACCCCGCCGCGGCCGGCAGGCGGGCTCCATCCGCTGGTCGCGCTGGCCGCCGAGCTGTCGGGTATCGAGGCGGTTTGGACCGTCGGCGGAGCCCAGGCGATCGCCGCCCTGGCGTTTGGCGCCGGCCAAATCGGCAAGGTCGACAAGATCTGCGGCCCCGGCAATGCCTGGGTGGCGGAGGCCAAGCGGCTGGTTTCGAGCATGCCCGGCGGGCCGGCGATCGACATGCCCGCGGGTCCCAGCGAATTGATGGTGATCGCGGATGAAACGGCTGAGACCGCGGCTGTGGCGGCCGACCTGCTCAGCCAGGCCGAGCATGATGTGGCTGCCCAGGTCATTCTCGCCAGCCCGTCGGAACGACTTCTTCACGCGGTCGAGCAGGCGATCGAAGGCCAGCTTAGGGACCTTCCGCGGTGCGCCATTGCACAAGCGGCACTCGGTTCGGCCCGGCTGATCCTCGTCGCTGATGTTGCGCAGGCGGTTGATGTCGCGAATGCCTATGCGCCGGAGCATCTGTCGCTGGCCGTTGCTGAACCCGACGCGCTCGTGCCGCTCGTGCGCAACGCCGGGGCGGTGTTCGTTGGACGGCTCGCCGCCGAGACCTTCGGAGATTATCTCGCGGGTTCGAGCCACGTCCTACCGACGGACGGTGCGGCGAGGGCGTGGAGTGGCGTCTCCACCCACACGTTCCTTAAGGCAATGAGCGTACAGACGGTCACTCCAGAAGCGGCGCGAACGATTGCTGAGCCGGCCGCTTTGCTGGCGCGGATGGAAGGGCTCGAGGCGCACGCGCGCGCCGCCGATGCGCGGCTGGAGACGGTCGCATGACCTCGCTCGCCGCGCGGCTTGCCCGCCCAGAGATACTCGAGCTGAAACCGTTCGACATTGCTGCTGCAGCCAATGCGGCATTCGGGGCCGACGCCATCAAGCTCGACGCCAACGAAAACCCCTATCCGCCGCTGTCGGACGGGCCCCTTGCAGCCGCGATCAACCGTTATCCCGAGCCGCAGCCGCAACGGTTGCTTGCATCGATGGCCGCGCTTTATGGGGTCGCGCCCGAAAGCCTGGTGATCACGCGTGGCGCCGATGATGCAATCGACATGCTTGTCCGGGCCTTCTGCAGGCCCGGCGTCGACGCGGTCGCGATCACTTCGCCGACGTTCACCGCTTACGAGCATTTCGCGCGCCTGCAGGGTGCGCTCGTGATCGAGGTCCCGCTCAACGCTGACTTCGATTTCGAGGCGGATGAATATGTCGCTTCGATAGCAAGCGAAAAGAACGTGAAACTCGCCTTCATCTGCTCGCCCAACAACCCGACGGGCAATGAAGTGGATCCCGTGCTCGTTCTGAGGGTCGCCGACGCCTTGCCGAACACGATCATCGTTCTCGACGAAGCCTATCTCGACTTTTCCTCGATACCGAGCCTCGCCGCCGAGGCGGCGCGGCGGCCCAATCTAGTCGTTCTCAAAACGCTGTCGAAAGCCTTCGGTCTCGCGGGCGCACGTGTGGGCTGCGCAATCGCCAATCGCGAATTGACTGCAATGGCGTCGCGCGCGCTGCCGCTTTACCCGCTGCCGAGCCCCTCGGTCGAAGCGGCAATGACCGCGCTCGTTCCCTCCCGAAGGGCAATCCATCATGAACGCATCGCGCGAATAAAGGCCGAGCGGGAGCGGCTTGCAATGCTGCTCGAGACCTCGCCGATCGTGAAGTCGGTGCGCAGTGGCGGCGGCAATTTCCTGTTTCTTCAGGTCGACGACGCGGAGGCGCTTGGAGCGGAGTTGCAATCGCTGGGGATCCGCGTCCGCTTCCGGCCTAATGCTGCTCCCGGCGGACTTCGATTGACGATCGGCACCGAGGCCGAGAACGAAGCGGCGCTGGCAGCTTTCGCGGTCGAGAGCGAGGCGCGCCCCGTGCGCCGGGCCGAGATCGCCCGCGACACCAAGGAGACAAGAATCGCGGTCGCCGTGGACCTCGACAAGACAATGCCGCGGCAAGTTCAGACCGGCGTACCATTCTTCGATCATATGCTCGATCAGGTCGCGGCGCACGGCGGCTTCAGTTTGGTTCTGAGTTGCGACGGCGACCTCGAGATCGACGCTCACCACAGCATCGAGGATTGCGCGATTGCGTTGGGCAGCGCTTTGTCGCGTGCGCTCGGCGAGCGGCGCGGAATCGGTCGTTTCGGCTTCGCGCTGCCGATGGACGAGGCTGAGGCACAGGTGTTGATCGACCTGTCGGGCCGGCCGTTCAGCCGCTTCGAGGGCGCGTTCGAGGCCAGTCACATCGGCGCTTATCCGACCGAGATGACGGAGCATGTCTTTCGCACGCTCGCCGACAGCATGCGCTCGGCGATCCACGTCCGCGTCGACGGCGAGAACGACCATCACAAGACCGAAGCCTGCTTCAAGGCGTTCGGGCGGGCATTGCGGCAGGCGATTCGGCCCGAGCGCGACGGCGATGCAATGCCGAGCACCAAGGGCGTGTTGTGAAGCTTGCCATCGTCGACCTCGCCTACGGCAATATTGGCTCGATTCGCTTCGCGCTCGAACGGTTGGGTGTGAGCGCGGATGTCACTGCAGATCCTGAGCAACTTGCGTTGGCCGACCGAGTCATCCTCCCCGGCGTCGGAGCGGCACGCCAAGCCATGGAACGGATCGATCGCCTTCAGCTTCGCGAAACTTTAAGGTCGCTGCGCCAGCCGGCGCTCGGAATCTGTCTTGGAATGCAGCTGCTGTTCGACAGTAGCGACGAAGGTGACGTGACCTGCTTAGGGCTGATCGAGGGACGAGTCCGGGAGATGGAGCCTGGTCCAGGCCGCCCAGTCCCGCACATGGGCTGGAGCAAGGTCGGCGTTCTTGCGGGCGATCTCGGGGTGCGCGAGGGCGACTATCTCTATTTTGCGCACCGCTACGCCTGCGACGCTGGCCCCGCGACGGTCGCCACCGCTTTCTATGGCAGCGACCTTCCGGTGATCGTCCGTAAGGGAAACTGGCTCGGCGCCCAATTTCACCCGGAACGCTCGGGCGAGGCGGGCACGCGCTTCCTCAAAAGCTTCCTGGCATGATCATCTATCCGGCGATGGATTTGATGGGCGGGCGCGTTGTGCGTCTGCGGCAAGGCCGCTTCGGCGAAACCACGATTTATTCGCAGCAGCCGGCCGATGCGCTTTGCACTTTCGCCGCCGCGGGAGCCGAGTGGGCGCACATCGTCGACCTCGACGGAGCGCGGGCGGGGAAGCCGCAGCAGCATGAGCTGATCGCGCGCCTCGCCTCCCAGACCGGGTTGAAGCTGCAGGTCGGTGGCGGGTTTCGCACTCGCGACCATGTCCAGTCGATCCTCGACGCCGGCGTGGATCGGGTTGTGATCGGCAGCCTGGCAGTGAAGGATCCGGGGCTCGTCAACCATTGGATCGACGAGTTCGGCCCCGATCGGCTGGTGCTGTCGCTCGACGTTCGGATGATCGATGACGGGCCCGTTCTCTGGGTGTCCGGATGGGCCGAAAGCAGCGCGTCGACCTTGTGGGAGGTCGCGGCGCATTTCCCGAGCGCGCGGCATCTGCTGCTCACCGACATCGGCCGTGACGGGATGCTAAGCGGACCCAATTTCAGCCTGCTCGACGAAGCCGTCGAGCGCATGCCCGGCCGGCGCATTCAGGCGTCCGGCGGGGTCTCGTCAATTTCCGATATCGAACGCCTGCGCACGGACGGGGCCATCGTTGGCAAAGCGTTGTGGGAGGGCCGGTTCACGCTCGAGCAGGCGCTCTCCCTTGCCGGCGCTTAGGATCATCCCCTGCCTCGACGTCAAGGACGGGCGTGTGGTCAAGGGCGTCAAGTTTAGCGATCATCGCGACGCCGGGGACATCCTCGAGCAGGCGAGCCGTTACCGCGACGAGGGCGCGGACGAACTCGTCTTCTATGACATCAGCGCCAGCGCTGAAGGGCGGACCGTCGATCTAGGCTGGGTGACCAGGATCGCGAAGATCATTGACATCCCTTTCGCCGTCGCCGGGGGGCTGAGGACCCACGACGAAGCGGCTGCCTGCCTCGACTGCGGGGCGGACAAGGTATCGATAAACTCGCCGGCGCTCGAGCGGCCGGAGCTTATTGGTGAGCTCGCGCGCCGCTTCGGCAGTCAATGCGTCGTGCTCGGTGTCGACAGCTACCAACGTGACGGCGACTATTTCGTCCATCAATATACCGGTAGCAAAGCCAGGACCCGCGACACCGGCCTTCGTACGCTCGACTGGGTGCGCGAGGCGGTTGACCGCGGCGCGGGCGAGATCGTGCTCAACTGCATGAAGCGCGACGGCGTCAGGACCGGCTATGACATCGCGCACACGCGTGCCGTGGTCGATTCCGTCACTATACCCGTGATCGCTTCGGGTGGCGCCGGGGAGCCCCGCCATTTCCGCGACCTGTTCGTCGAAGCCGGTGCGAGTGGTGCGCTCGCCGCTACCGTTTTTCACGACCAACTGATCGCCCTTTGTGAACTTAAGGAGTATCTCCTCCAATGCGGGATCGAAATGCGCTTCTGAGCGCAACTGACATCAGTTCGCTCGACTGGGACAAGATGGATGGGTTGATCCCGGCGGTTGTTCAGGACCGCATTTCGGGCCGTGTCCTGATGGTCGGCTACATGAACGCGGACGCGCTTCGAACGACGATCGACGGCGCCCTCGTCACCTTCTTCAGTCGGTCGAAGAAGCGGCTATGGCAGAAGGGCGAAAGCAGCGGCAATCGGCTGCACATGCGCGCCGTCTATGCCGATTGCGACAATGACTCACTGCTAGTGATCGCCGACGCCGATGGTCCGACCTGCCACACCGGGACGCTCAGCTGCTTCGGCGAGGAAGCTTTATATGGTGCCGCCTGGCTGGGACATTTGTCGGCTATCGTCCGCGAGCGTGCCGTTGGTGGCGACGCCAATAGTTACACGCGCAAGCTGCTTGCCCAGGGCCCCGCGCGGATCGCGCAGAAAGTTGGCGAGGAAAGCGTTGAGGTCGCGCTCGCTGCGGTGACGAGCGACGCAGCGGACTGTGCGGAAGAAGCCGCCGACCTGCTCTATCATTTGGCAGTGCTGATGGAGGCAAAGGGTTTCGGCTGGAGCGAGGTCGTCGATCTCCTCAAGGCCCGTCACTCGGCAGCGAGGGCTTCAACGGCGCCATCGTAGAGCCTGCGGGTGGCGGCGGCGACGATCGCTCCGCCGGTGAGGTCGGATCCACCCGTCCAATTGCCGACATGGCCGCCGGCGGCGCGAATTAGGGGCACGATGGCATTATAGTCGTGAGGCTTCAGCCTGTTTTCGACGACGAGGTCGAGCGAGCCGGCCGCGATCCTCGCATAGGCATAACCGTCGTGGCCGTAGCGGGTCACTCGGCAGGCACGGCGCAGACGGTCGAATGCAGCGAAGGCTTCTCCGTCGAAAAGGAAGGGGTCCGTCGTCGACAGGCGCGCTTCGGACAATTTGCTGCACTCGCTGGCGCGGATTGCAGATTGAACTTCACCGTGCACCAGCCATGCCTCGGAGCCGCTGCCGAAGTAGGTTTGGTCAAGGACAGGCGCATCGATCAGCCCGAGCACCGGCTCGGCGTCCTCGAGCAGCGCGATCAAAGTGGTCCAGTTCGGTAGGCCGCAGATGAAGGAGCGCGTCCCGTCGATGGGGTCGAGGCTCCACGCATAGCGGCCGGAGCCGGGCTTTTCCGGGAATTCTTCGCCGCTAAGTCCGTGCTCGGGAAACTGCTCAGCAACGAGCGATCGCATTGCTTCCTCGGCGGCCCGGTCGGCGTCGGTGACGGGATCGAACGAGCCCCCCCCGCTTTTGTTCTCGACGTTCAGTCGCTTGTCGAACCGCGGCAGCGTCTCGCGGCGCGCACTTGATGCAAGCGCGCAGGCGAAGGCTGTAAACTGGGCGAGCGGCATCTCAGCAGACGATCTTCGAGTTCATGATGATGAGCTAACGTGCATTCGACCGCTGGTCGACGGTTGCAAATTCGAAAAGTTCGAACAGCCGCGAATCGGAACGGGCGCCCAAATCGCAGACTCTTCGAATTTTGCGCTTGCACAAGCCGAGCCCGTGAAGCAGCTTTGCTGCACTGCAGCAAAGGGCTGTGCAAATGGTCAATCCGATTCGCCAGGGCCTGTATGACCCGCGCCAGGAGCGCGACAGCTGCGGCATGGGTTTCGTCGTCAGCGTCAAAGGCGAGAAGTCGAACGCGATCATCGAACAGGGGCTCAAAATCCTCACCAGCCTCGACCACCGCGGCGCGCGGGGCGCCGACCCACGACTTGGCGACGGGTGCGGCTGCCTCATCCAGATCCCCGATGCGCTGTTCCGCGCCTGGGCTGACGAGCAGCGGACAAACCTTCCCCCACTCGGCAATTACGCCGTTGCCATGTGCTTTCTTCCACGAGACGAGGAAGCCCGCTCGGCGGCCAGGGAGCGGCTCGAGCGGCTCGTCCGGATCGAAGGACAGCTGCTGCTCGGCTGGCGCGATGTGCCTGTCGATCCGCAGGGACTCGCCGAAGCGGCCCTCCGGCAAATGCCCGTGATGGCCCAGGCAATCGTCGCGCGCGGGCCCAAGGTTCGCGACCAGGACGCCTTCGAGCGCAAGCTGCTCGCGATCCGCAAGCAAACCCAGAATCCGCTCGCGGATCTCGCGGAAAAGAAGGATCTCCCGGGGCTAGCGGATTTCTATATCCCGTCCTTCTCCAGCCGCACGCTCGTCTACAAGGGCATGCTCCTCTCGGAGCAGCTCGGGATCTTTTACAAGGACCTCACCAACCCGTTGACTGTCTCGGCGCTGGCGATGGTGCACCAGCGGTTTTCGACCAACACCTTTCCGAGCTGGAGACTGGCGCACCCCTACCGGTTCATTGCCCACAACGGCGAGATCAATACCGTTCGCGGGAATGTCAACTGGATGAACGCAAGGCGGCGTACGCTCGAATCGCCGCTCCTCGGCGCCGACCTCGACAAGATGTGGCCGCTGATCCCTCATGGGCAGTCGGACACGGCCTCGCTCGACAATGCGCTCGAGCTGCTGATCGCCGGAGGCTACCCGCTCGCTCATGCGATGATGCTGCTTGTCCCCGAAGCCTGGGCCGGCAATGCGCAGATGGACCCTAAGCGACGGGCTTTCTACGAATATCATGCAGCGCTGATGGAACCCTGGGATGGGCCGGCGGCGATTGCCTTCACCGACGGGCGGCAGATCGGCGCGACTCTCGACAGGAACGGGCTGAGGCCGGCGCGCTTCTGCGTGACCGATGACGATCTCGTGGTGATGGCATCTGAGTCGGGCGTGCTGCCCATCCCGGAGGAGAAGATTGTCCGCAAGTGGCGACTTCAGCCGGGCAAGATGCTCCTCATCGATCTCGAGCAGCGCCGCATCGTCGACGACGAGGAGGTCAAGTCCAATCTGGCCGAAGCGGCGCCTTATGGCGACTGGCTGCGAGAGACGCAGTTCAATCTCAAGGACCTGCCGCCCGCAGCAGAGCCGAAGATGATTGCTCCCGACGACGTTCGCCGAATTCAGAAGGCGTTCGGATACACGAGGGAGGACCTTAAATATTTCCTCGCGCCAATGGGCGAGAGCGGAGAGGATCCGATCGGGTCGATGGGCACCGATACGCCCGTTGCGCTGCTCTCGGACAAGCCGCGGCTGCTCTACGATTATTTCAAGCAGAACTTCGCTCAGGTCACCAATCCGCCGATCGATCCGATCCGCGAAAGCCTCGTGATGTCGCTGGTGTCGATGATCGGGCCTCGGCCCAATTTGCTCGGCCACCATGCCGGTGCGCACAAGCGGCTCGAAGTGTCGCAGCCGATCCTTTCGAACGAGGACCTCGAGAAGATCCGGGCGATCCACGAGACTCTCGACGGCGCATTCAAGACGGTCACGCTCGACGCAACCTGGCCCAAGGGTGGCGACGCGCAGGCGCTCGAGGCGGCATTGAAGCGGCTGTGCTGGGAAGCGACCGAGGCGGTTCTTGCCGATATCAACCTTCTCATCCTCTCTGACCGGAGCGTTTCGCAGTCGCGAACGCCCATCCCGATGGCGCTCGCGACCGGGGCGGTTCACCACCACCTCATCAGGCAGGGCCTCCGCATGCAGACTGGCCTGGTGATTGAAACGGGCGAGGCGCGCGAGGTGCACCATATGTGCGTGCTCGCAGGCTACGGTGCCGAAGCGATCAATCCGTGGCTCGCGTTTGACACGATCGGCTCGATCACCGGCGGAGATGCTGCTCGGGCGCAAGCGGCGAAGCAGAAGTACGTCAAGGCGCTGGGGAAGGGCATTTTGAAGGTGATGTCCAAGATGGGCATCTCGACCTACCAGTCCTATTGCGGGGCCCAAATCTTCGACTCGATCGGGCTCGGGCAGGAGCTGGTCGACGCCTATTTCACTGGCACGTCGGTCAGCATCGGCGGCATTGGTCTTGCGCAGCTGGCGGAAGAGACGGCGCGCCGCCACCGTTGCGCCTTCGCTGCCGAAACGGGACTGCTCGACAGCGGCGGCGTCTGGGCCCAGCGCGAAGGCGGCGAAGCGCATGCCTGGACCTTGGACAGCATCGCCAACCTGCAGCACGCGGTGCGCGGCGCGCTGCCCGAGAAGTACAGGGCGTTCGCAGCCGAAGTGAATGACCAGAGCCGGCGCAAGCTGACGCTTCGCGGGATGCTCGAATTCAAGTCGGCGAGCGAGCCTATTGCGGTCGATGAGGTCGAGCCTTCGAGCGCGATCGTAAAGCGCTTCGTTACGGGTGCGATGAGCTTCGGCTCGATCAGCCGCGAGGCGCACACCACGCTGGCCATCGCGATGAACCGCATCGGCGGCAAATCCAACACTGGGGAAGGCGGCGAGGAAGCCGACCGGCTCAAGCCGCTTTTGAATGCCGATTCACGTCGTTCGGCAATCAAGCAGGTCGCGTCCGCGCGCTTCGGCGTGACTCCGGAATATCTGGTCAACGCCGATGAGATTCAGATCAAGATCGCGCAAGGCGCCAAGCCCGGCGAGGGTGGCCAGCTTCCCGGTCACAAGGTTGACCGCAACATTGCCGCCGTCCGCCACTCGATTCCGGGCGTCGGCCTGATCTCGCCGCCCCCGCACCACGACATCTATTCGATCGAGGATCTGGCGCAGCTGATCTTCGATCTCCGCCACGTCAATCCGGCGGCTCGGATCTCGGTCAAGCTCGTCTCGGAGACGGGCGTCGGGACCGTCGCCGCGGGAGTTGCAAAATGCACCGCCGATCACATCACCATCTCCGGCTATGAGGGCGGCACTGGCGCCTCGCCACTGACCTCGCTGTTGAATGCCGGCCTGCCGTGGGAGATCGGGCTCGCCGAGACGCAGCAAACCTTGTTGCTCAACGGGCTTCGCGGACGGGTGACCTTGCAGGCGGACGGCGGGCTGCGTACGGGGCGCGACGTTGCCATCGCAGCGATCCTTGGCGCCGATGAATTCGGATTTGCGACGGCGCCGCTGATCGCTGCCGGTTGCATCATGATGCGCAAGTGCCACCTCAACACCTGTCCGGTCGGCATTGCCACGCAGGATCCGGTGCTTCGCGCCCGTTTCGCCGGCACGCCCGAGCAGGTGATCAATTACTTCTTCTTTGTCGCCGAGGAGCTTCGGGAGATCATGGCGTCGCTCGGCGTGCGCGCGGTCGACGAGATGGTCGGCCGGGTCGAGCTGCTGCGCTTTGTTCAGCCGCTGGATCACTGGAAGGCGTACGGCCTCGATCTTGGAAAACTGCTTCACCAGCCGAGATTCGAAGGGCCGCGCAGCTCAAAGGGCTGGCGAAGGCGCCGGATCGGCGCGCCCATTGACCAGGCGCTGATCGCCGAGCTGGACAATGCCGCGCCCGCTGCGATCGAGCGCCCGATCAGCAATCTCGACCGCGCCGTGGGCGCTCGCCTGTCGGGCGAAATCGCCAGGCGCCACGGCGGCTCGGGGCTGCCGGAGGGCAGCCTCAGGGCCGTGCTTACCGGCACTGCTGGGCAGAGCTTCGGCGCGTTCCTCGCCCGTGGCGTGACCTTGGAGTTGATCGGCGACGCGAACGATTATGCCGGCAAGGGTCTTGCCGGCGGAACGCTCGTCGTCCGGCCTCCCGAAGCCGCTTCGCGCGAAGCTTCGGACAACATCATCGTCGGCAACACCTGCCTTTATGGCGCAATCGCCGGCGAAGCTTATTTCTTGGGCGTCGCTGGCGAGCGGTTCGCGGTCCGCAATTCGGGCGCGGTGGCCGTCGTCGAGGGCGCCGGCGACCATTGTTGCGAATATATGACCGGCGGAACCATCGTTGTGCTGGGCGATATCGGGCGCAACTTCGCGGCGGGCATGTCCGGTGGAACCGGCTATGTTTGGGACCCGAAAAAGCGGCTGCAAAGCTGCCTTAGCAATGCCGCCGAGCTGTCGGTTGAACCCCTCCTTGATGACCGCGATCTTCTGGCGCTGGTGCAGCGCCATTTCGAGTTGACCCGGAGCAGGCGTGCCGGATCGCTGCTCTCCAACTGGCCGAGGTCGCGCAGCGAGTTCGTTTTCGTGGTCCCGCACGAATACCGGCGGGCACTCGCCCTACTCGAAAAGCAAGCAACGCTTGTCGGGCAGAGCAGCCGATGACCAATCCTACCGGCTTTCTCACCATCGATCGTCGCGACCGGACCTATCGTCCGGTGAACGAGCGCGTAAGCGACTGGAGCGACGTCGTCGTCCCCCTTCCGGGCAATGAAGTCCGCCGCCAGGCCGAGCGCTGCATGGATTGCGGCGTGCCCTTCTGTCACTCAGGCTGCCCGGTGAATAACCTCATCCCCGAGTGGAACGACCTCGTGTCGCAAGAGGATTGGCGAAACGCGCTCGACCTGCTCCACGCGACAAACAATTTCCCCGAATTCACCGGCCGCGTCTGTCCCGCCCCGTGCGAGGCGGCTTGCACGCTCAACATCGACGACAATCCGGTGACGATCAAAACGATCGAATGCGAGATCGTCGACCGCGGCTTTGCCGAGGGATGGATCAAGCCGCAGATGGCGCCGCACGGGACCGGCAAGCGCATCGCAATCGTTGGTTCGGGTCCCGCCGGCCTGGCCTGCGCCCAGCAGCTGGCGCGCATCGGGCACGCGCCCACCGTGTTCGAAAAATCCGACCGGATCGGTGGATTGCTCCGCTACGGGATTCCCGACTTCAAGCTCGACAAGATGCTGATCGACCGGCGGATCATGCAGATGGAGTCGGAAGGCGTGATCTTCCGGCCCAACATGTACATCGGCGTCGATGTGCCGGTCGACCGGCTGCTCGACGATTACCAGCTGCTGGTCCTTGCGGGCGGTGCCGAGCAGCCGCGTGACCTGAGCGTTCCGGGGCGCGAGCTCGAAGGGATTCATTGGGCGATGGATTATCTCACTCAGTCGAACCGCAGGGTCGCCGGGCTGCCCGAAGCGGCGGAGCCGATCCTTGCGACCGGAAAGCACGTCATCGTGATCGGGGGCGGCGACACCGGTTCGGACTGCATCGGCACCGCCCATCGCCAGGGCGCCGCCTCCGTCACCCAGCTCGAGATCCTTCCCGAGCCGCCGTTCAAGGAGGCCAAGGAGTTCACCTGGCCGCATTGGCCGCTGAAGCTGCGGACCTCGTCGTCACAGGAGGAAGGCGGGACACGCGAGTTCTCGATCGTGACGACGGGTTTTCGAGAAAAAGGAGGGCGCGTTGCTGCGCTGCTCTGCGAGCGCGATGGAGAGGCCGCCGAGCTTCGCGCCGATCTCGTGCTTCTGGCCATGGGGTTCACCGGGGCCTGGCGCGAGGGGGCGATCGAACAATCCAGGGTCGACCTGTCGCCGAGGAACACGGTCGAGACGGCAAAACCCTATCGCACATCCAACCCCCGGATCTTCGCCTGCGGTGACATGCGCCGCGGACAGTCGCTGGTCGTGTGGGCGATCCGCGAAGGACGCGAATGCGCAGCCGTGGTTCATACAGAATTGGGCTAGCGTCACAGCAAAAGCTGATGGCTGACGCTGGAGAAGCACTTCATTCGCCAGGCATTCGATCCAGGCGCTTCGATCCGGGAATATACGTATGATGCCCGATAGCGAGCGCCGCTAGACCTGAATTGCAGCCTTCCGGTGATGCCCATCGACCCAGCCCGATTTGTCACCGGAAGGCTCTTTTGCCGCTCCGCCGGTTGACGCAAACCCTGCTCATCCGCGAGAGCGGATCCGAACGCGCAAGATCGAGGTGACGATTGAAGGTGCTGTTCTACGGACGCCTGGCCGAAGCGATCGGCCCCGAGCTCGAGGTCGTCGTCTCGCCTGGCTCGTCGGTCGCAGATGTGCGCGAGACACTCGCCGCCCAACATCCCGACGCCGCGGCCGTGCTTCGACACAAGCGGTCGCTGAGCTTCGTCGGCGACAGGCTGGTGCGCGACGATTACCGTCTCGTTGCCACAGACACGATCGAGTTCCTGCCCCCGGTGTCTGGCGGATGAGTGTCGCCGTGCGGCTCGAGGAGAATGCGCTCTGCCCGGACAAGGAACTAAAGGCCTTGCTTGCGCAGGCCGCCGGCGATGGGGCGGTCGTCTGTTTCACGGGACTCGCGCGGCCAGGCTCCAAGGCTGGCGAAGCTGTCTGTCGGCTCATCCTCGAACATCATCCCGTGCTGACCCTCCGATCATTGCAGGAGATTGCGGTTGAGGCGGCGACTCGGTTCGACCTCAGCCATGTGCATGTTGTCCACCGCTGCGGCGATATTGCTGCTGGCGAGCCGATCGTGTTCGCCGGAGCCGCCGCGCTGCATCGCCGCGCGGCGTTCAAAGCGGCGGACTATCTGATGGATCGGCTGAAGACCGAGGCTTTGTTCTGGAAGCGCGAGGTCGGTGACGCCGGGTCGCAGTGGATCGAGCCGACCCAAGCCGATTATGCCGACCGCGAGCGTTGGGACTGAGCAAGTGGCAGGGGTGGACGAAAGCCTGATTTTTTATCCGCTGCGCATCGCGGTCCTCACCGTCTCGGACTCGCGCACCGAAAAGACCGACAAGTCGGGTGCGCTGCTTGCTGAACGGCTGACGGCCGCCGGTCACGAACTTGCCGGCAAGGCGATCGTCGCCGATGAGGTCGAAATTATCCGGACGCAGGTCAAATCGTGGGTCGCGGACGACAAGGTGGACGTCATCCTCTCCACCGGCGGCACGGGATTCGCGCCGCGCGACGTGACGCCCGAGGCAGTGAAACCCTTGTTCCGGCGCGAGATGGACGGCTTCTCGATCCTGTTCCATTTGGCGAGCTATGGCACAGTGGGGTTCTCGACGCTCCAGTCGCGGGCCTTCGCTGGCCAGGTCGACGACACGTTCGTCTTCTGCCTGCCAGGCTCGACCGGCGCCTGCCGCGACGGGTGGGACCTGGTGCTGAAATATGAGCTCGACAGCCGTTACCGGCCCTGCTCGCTCGCGGGGCAGCTACCCCGGCTGAGGAATCTTTGCGCATGACCAAGCTCACCCATGTCGACGATCGCGGGCGCGCGCGCATGGTGGACGTGTCGGACAAGGAGCCGCCGGCGCGCACGGCAAGCGCTCGCGGGCTGCTCACCTGCAAGCGCGAGACGCTCGCCGAAGTGCGCTCGGGCCGCGCTCCAAAGGGGTCGGTGATCCAGACTGCCGAGCTTGCGGGCCTCATGGCGGCCAAGCGCACCTTCGAGCTCATCCCTTTGTGCCATCCCTTGCCGCTGACCAATATTGAGGTTCGGGTAGAGCTCGACGACGAGCTGCCGGGCTTTCGAGTTGCTGCCGAGGCTCGGACCAAGGGGGTCACGGGAGTCGAAATGGAGGCCCTGACGGCTGTCTCCATCACCTGCCTGACCCTCTTCGACATGCTCAAGGCGATCGACCGCACGATGACGATCGGAGGCATCGAAGTCGTCTTCAAGAGCGGCGGCAAGTCCGGTGACTGGCAGCGGACATGATCGGCTTCGATGAAGCAGTTGAGCTCATCCGCTCGGTTGCACGCCCGCTCGCCATCGAGACCGTCTTCCTTGCCAAGGCGGCGGGCCGGGTGCTCGCCCGGCCGGTGATCGCGCGCATCGATTCCCCCCGATCGGACGTGTCGGCGATGGACGGTTATGCGGTCCGCCAGGCGGATCTCGCGCAATTTCCGGTTGCTCTCGAGGTCGTCGGGCAGTCCTTCGCCGGGCTCGCGTGGAACGGTTCGCTCGCTCCCGGCACTTGCGCTCGAATCTTCACTGGAGCGCCTGTGCCAACGGGCAGCGACCTGGTGGTGATCCAGGAGGATGTCGACCGGCAAGGCGGCATGGCGATCATCGCGGACGCGCCGGGACCAGCACGGCATGTGCGCGAGCGCGGCTCGGACTTTGCTGAGGGCGAGGAGCTGCTTCCCGCCGGGCGATTGCTCGACCCGCGGGCGATCGTCGCCGCCGCCGCCGCCGACGTCGCGCAAGTGGAGGTCTATCAACGGCCGCGCCTGCACAGCCTCAGCACCGGCGACGAGCTCGCCGAGCCGGGAACCGCGCGAGATCACGCCGATAAGATCCCCGAAAGCCTGTCGTTCGGGGTTGCCGCGCTTGGCCAGCAATGGGGCGCCGACCTTCTCGGGAAGACGCGTTTGCGCGACGAGCTTCGCACAATGGAGCAGGCCGCCCGCAACTCGCTCGAGCAGGGAGACCTCGTCGTGGTTACCGGCGGCGCGTCGGTCGGCGAGAAGGATTTCGCCAAAGCGATGTTCGAGCCGCTCGGGCTGGAGCTGATCTTCTCGAAGGTTTCGGTAAAGCCGGGAAAGCCGGTCTGGCTTGGGCGTCTGGGAGAGAAGTTCGTGTTGGGACTCCCCGGCAACCCCACGTCCGCGCTGGTGACCAGCCGGCTCTTCCTCGCGCCCCTGCTCGCCGGCCTCACAGGCCAGCCGATCGACCGCGCGCTTCAATGGCGTCACATGCCGCTTGCCTCGCCGCTCAATGAATGCGGTCCGAGGGAGACATTCCATCGCGCTCGCTCGGCAAGGGGCGCTGCGAAGATCCTCTCGTTCCAGGATTCGAGCGCGCAGAAGGCGCTTGCCCAGGCGGACCTGCTGGTCCGGCAGCGCGCGAATGCGCCCGCGCTTGAACTGGGCGCGGAAGTCGAGGTGCTCGACTTTTAGGAGCCGTGCCTCAGCGCTTCGGCCAAATCCTCGCTCGTGTTGATGTTGAAGAAGGGATCGAGGGGCTTTGCCCGCCACTTTACCGCAACGAAGTTGAGAGAAGCAGCAAGACCCTTGAGTGATCGCCGTCCAGACGCCGCATAGCTTTGCGCCCGTTCGATCGCGCTTACCCGCCACAAACTGCAGACCGGATGGATATGGCCACCGCTCTTTGCCAGTGCGCATTCCCTGTCGCCGATCGCGCGGTGCAACCGGTCGAGCAGGTCATCAGGAAGAAATGGCATGTCGGCAGGAATGGCGAGCACGAATTGCCTATTGTGGCTGAGCGCCAATTTCATCCCGGCGATGAGGCCGCCGAGCGGACCAGGAACATTCTCGTCGCGGATCAGGTCAGCGGACACGTCGCTCACCTGCGAACAATCGCGGACGGCGATCGCGATCATGTCGGACCAGAGGCGTGCAAAATTCACCGCCCGGTCGATCAACCGCTCGCTGCCGCACCACTTGAGCGGCTTGGCGCCGCCGATGCGCTTGCCCTCGCCGCCGGCGAGGATGACGACCGCGACATTGCTCCTCACGTGAACAACAGTTTTGCGCCAGCGACCGTGAGCACCGCGCCAAGCGTCCTCAATAGCCATGGGCGCGGCAGCCGCTCGACGCCGAGCCAGGTGCCGAGCAGCGCGCCGCCGAACACCGAAAGGAGGAAGACGGGGAGCGCGTGCGGCAGGTGTCCCACCGACGAGAGATTTCCGGCGAGGCCCGAAGCCGAGTTGAGAAAGATGAATGCGGCGACCACGCCCGAGGTGTGTCGCGGCTCCTCCCAGGCGTTGAGGATGATGAGCGGGCTCAGGAAGATCCCGCCCCCAGTGCCAGTGAGGCCGGCGAGAACTCCGAGCACTGCCCCCGCCGGAAGGGTGATCCACCAGCTGGGCGGCCGGACCTCTTGTTCGGCGAGGGACCTTGGCTGCCACAGCAGCCGCACCGCGGCGAGCCAAAGCAGGATGCCGACCAGGGGCTTGTAGTAGATGGCTGGAAGATGAATCCCGCCGCCGACGAAGGCCGCGGGTGTGGCAGTGAGTGCGAAGGCCAGGACCAGCTTCCAGTTCGTGAGCCCGCGCCGCCAGTATCGCCATGCCCCAAAGCCCGCCACCAGCAGGTTCAGCGCGAGCGCAGTCGGCTTCATCGTCTCGGGCGCGACCGAGAAGAGCGCCATCGCAGCGATATAAGCGGAGGCTCCGCCATGACCGACGCTCGAGTAAAGCGCTGCGCCGAGCGCGAATAGCAAAGCGAGGGCAGCGACGGTCGTTGGGTCCATCAGCGGCGCTAATGCTGCTTATGCGGCAAATGGGAAGAGGCGACGATCAGCCGGTGCACTCGGCGAGCTGCTCGAGGCCCCGGCAATCGACGATCTCGACCTCGTCGGTCGCGCGCAGCCGGATCAGCTGGTCCCTGCGAAACGAGGAGAAGACGCGGCTCACCGTCTCCTTGGTGAGGCCGAGATAGTCGGCAATGTCGGACCGGCTCATCGGCAATCTGACCAGGTCCGAAGGACGCCCGGGAATCTGTTCTGCACGCCGCGCCAAGAGCAGAATAAAACTGGCGAGCCGTTCGCTCGCCGTCTTTCGTCCAAGCAGCACCATCTGGTCCCGCGCCGCGGCGAGCTCGTGTGCAGCCATCCGGTAGAGTTCGCGCTCCATTGGCGCGTGCATCTCGACAAATTCATCGAAGCGATTGCGTGGGAACCAGCATAATTGCGCATCCTCGAGCGCTTCCGCACTGAACGCATGTTCATCATCGACGCTCATGCCGAGGAAATCGCCCGAATGCATGAAGCCGGTAACCTGACGCCTGCCGTCTGGCAGCAGCTTGTAAAGCTTCAGCGTTCCTTTGGTTAGCGTGAACACCCGCGTTGCCGGATCACCTTCGTGAAAGAGCGTCTGTCCGGGGACAAGCCTGAGGGTCCAGCCGAGGCTTTTGAATTGGGCAAGATTGCTGCAGTCGAGCACGCCGCAGATGGCCCTGCTGCGGACCTCGCATCCCTGGCACGGATGGCCGCTTGGAAGCGCTTCGAGATGGCGCTCGGCCGCGTTCAGCACGTCGTCGTCTCCTCGGCACGAAATGAGCTGGATCATCGGATAGGATGATCTGGCTCAGCGCTCGATAGGGATTGTCCCTTATTCCAGCTGCTCAGAGGAACGCCCGTGGCGATATTCACTATCGAGCATCTGGAAGAATCGGCGATTCTCGATGCATGGCCGCTCCTTCGCTCCGCGGGCTCGGAGCCGCTGCCCGACTGGTGGGAGAATGAAGCGCGCGCGCTGATCGGCCGCGGAGGCGGAGTGCTGGCGGCGCGTGCACCGGATGGCTCGGTTCATGGCCTTGCCACCTATGAATGCGTACACCGCCAGCCAAAGGGCTCGGTGCTTGCGGTCGACCGGCTGGTCACTCTCGAGCTCAATCGCAAGGAACCGGCGAAGGAAGCTTTGGGCGGTGCGCTGCGCATGATTGCGTCCGCCTTTTGCTGCTCGGCCATTGCCCTACCGCTGCTTACGAAAGGCCATTTGCGTCAGCTCGAGCGGCAATTGCACGGCGAGGGGCCCAAGAACGGCAGCTGACCTATCGCAAGAATAGTCCTTGGACTATGCTTCGGGGCTGCCGGGGAGGCAGTCATGGAAGAGGCAGCCAGCAGCATCGAGTCCCGGGAGGCGGAGGTTCGATCTTCGGCCCCGCCCCGGATCGCTTATCGTCACCGGCTCCCCACCCGCATCTGGCACTGGCTGAATGCGCTCACTGTCTTTGTGATGCTGATGAGCGGATTGATGATCTTTAACGCCCATCCGCATCTTTAC
>Ga0157370_10000708_pt1 | contig 41766 bp, 44 predicted proteins | sample C35metaG_FD_113463 | JGI IMG/M metagenome (GOLD analysis project Ga0157370, IMG submission 113463) | Corn rhizosphere microbial communities from Kellogg Biological Station, Michigan, USA - C3-5 metaG | ecosystem: Host-associated > Plants > Roots > Rhizosphere > Soil | place: USA: Michigan...
ATAGCAAAGAAATTTAAGTTCGATTAAAATCACCGAGGTGAGTTTTTAGTACAAGAAGCAAACCAACATGCCATAAAACACTTACAGTCAAATAATTAAAACCAAAGGTTCGACTCCTACTCGCTCCATAATAAAAATAGGTTTACAAAAAGTATTTATCCGGGATAGTAAGCTAATTCACTACAGTTCGGAAATGCTGCGCGAATTGTTGAATTAAAGCGCTGCCACATATCGATTATTTTATAAAAGATTAAAGCATTCCTAATTGCCGCGTCTATCCTGCCTACTGCAAATGTGACCGTAACATCCAGGCCATTTTTTCGTGCGTCTCGATCAGGCCTGTAATGTAGTCGCTGGAACCTGCATCTTTCAGATCAATTGCAAAATAGTTTACTTTCTGTCGGAATTGCATGATCAGGCTTTCATGATCATTTAATAATTCGCGGATAAAGCCCGGACCGTCATTGATTTCCCATAACTGTTCAGAAAAGTGAGTCAGATCAAGGAATTCTTTTAAAGTAGCTGGAGCGTAATGTCCTAAGGTCCGGATACGTTCTGCGATACTATCGGCTATATCATCAAGTGCTTTGGATTGCTCTTCAAAAAAAAGATGCAGGCCATGAAAGTTTGCGCCTTCGACGTTCCAATGCGCATTTTTAGTTTTGGTAAAAAGTACAAATTCATCGGCAAGAAAAACGTTTAATGCCTGTGCTACCTGCGCACGGTTGTCGGAAATGATCCCAATCTGAGTATCCATTGTAAGTTGTTTTATTGGTTAAATATTAGACGGAGGCATTTGTAAAGATCTGGTCTATGACCATGACACCTTTCTCCCCATTACAAGTGTCAATGGTGTGGATGTATTTAAAGCACTGACTAAGTTGATCATAGACCTGGTCGATCACTTTTATGTCTACATCGTTAGGATGAAAAATAACCTCATTTTGCATACACAGTAAACACCTGTTCTTTAAACAAAAATCACTGTCATACCCCTGACTGTGTAAATCGATCACCCGCCTGGTTATAGCCCGGTTTATTATTCTTGGAGTTTGAGAAATTATGCCCATAGTACTGATCTTTAGTGCCTTATATAATAATCCGTCTATATAATCGTGCCAGTACATCAACACGTTTATTATCAAGTAGTTAATAAAAATTCAAACAGCTGACCTATTTGATAATTCGCTAAATAATCATTTGGGCAGCGAAATACCGCAACTAAGCGATCCAAATTGCACCTGACTCAAAACAAACTAAGCTGTCGGTTTCCCAAACATAGATGACAAATAATCAAGTATACTGCCGGCGAGCAGCGTGGCCGCACCGATCTCAAAAACCAGTGTATAGGAATGCCCAATGGAAAAAATAAATGACAATAGGTATGCCGTCGCCGCGTGCGTAATGGAAAATATGATTGTCATGCGGCTCCAAACCTGTTTTTGGTGGTGAGGCCCCGCCAATTCAGCAGTCCTGCCAGCCGCCAGCGAACTGATGCCCAGCGCCAGACTACCGACAAATACGCTGGATAATGCCAAACTCCACGTTGCGGTGGAAACCAGTGGCAAAATTACGCCGACCGCTTTAACCAGCAGACTGATGCGGATGCTTTTTGCGAATCCGATCTTATCTGCAACTATGCCAGTCAACACCGGTCCAAAGGCTGCAGCCAGGCCTAGCAGAACCCAGAAACGTGTACCCTGCTCAATTCCCCGGTGCAGTCCCCTGCTGACAAAATCTACCCAGAATACAGTATGTGGAACAAATCCAACCGCGTTACAGGCATAGGAAAGGATGAGAAAAATGATAGCCCCTGACCATAACATTCCCCTGCCCGAACTTTGACGATGAGTGGGTATGTGCACATGTTTTTCATTAGTTCCCTCTGGCCAGCCCCTCCAGACCAATACAGTTAAGATAAAAGCTATAGCAGCAAAAACAAACCAGGTCGTTTCCAAACCCTGGCTAACTAAAAAAGGTATAAGCGTACCGGCAAGCGCAATACCGATGCCGACACCGGAAAATATAATACCGCCCATCAAGCCTTTTCTCTCCGGAGCAGTATGTTTAAATATCGTAGGTGCGGTGATCACCATAATTACGCCACCTCCAAAGCCGGCCAATAGGCGGATCATAAAATATAGCGGGTAGGTCAACGGAAAGGCACAGGCGATAAAAGACGCAGCCACGAGCAATAACATCGCACGGATCAGCGTAACAGATCCTAGGTACCTGTTAAGAAAAGTGCCGGCCATAGAGCCAATGATGTACCCTGTTAGGTTACCCGCACCAAGATAGTCTGCCTGAGCAACCGTAAACCATTTCTCGTCAACCAAGGCCGGGATAAGCGGTGGATATCCAAATCGTCCGATGCCATTGCTGATGAGCAAAGTGACAAAGCCTGTCAAGGCAGGTTTTGCGAAACTTTTCCGCGATTTTGTTCTGATAACTAATTCCATAATCAAAGTTAATTCCTATAAATGAACATTAAAAACAATTAAAAATGATATATTTGCATCACTAATAATGATCAATAATGCAAATAAATGATTTAATGATCTTCAAGGCCGTTGCTGAGCATAATAGCTTCAGTAAAGCTGCGGCGGCAACACATACGGTGCAATCCAACGTCACTGCCAGGATCAAGATGCTGGAGATGGAATTCAACGCCACACTTTTTGCACGCACATCCCGCTCGATCCAAATGACAGATGCCGGTGCGGAATTACTAAAAACGGCCAAACAAATTTTATTAATGATTGAGCAGACCAAGACTGCGATCAATGGCGGCGAACAGCCTGTCAAAGGGGTGGTCAGGATAGGCTGTATTCATACCACAGCAGCGTTGCGGGTTCCCGGTATATTACAACATTTCGGTGAAAGCTATCCCGATGTGGAATTCAAGTTGAAGACCGGCACCTCGGCAGCCTTGGTCAAAGAAGTATTATCATGCCAATTGGACGGCGCTTTTGTAGCTGGAGGTATTACTGATCCCCGTCTTTCCGTGCAGCCGATCTTAACCGAAAAGCTGGGGATCGTAGCCTCCTCATTGGTCAAATCTTTCGAACAACTTCAACAAAGCGGCCGAAAACTGAAGCTGATTGTTTTCAGCGATGGGTGCTCCTACCGTAAGCTTGCTGAGCAAATTACAAAAGACTGGCCGGTCAACAAGATCTCGCTGATTGAAATGGATACCCTGGAAGGCATACTGAATGCTGTTGAAAAGAACCTAGGCGTAACCTTACTGCCTGTTGCCCTGATCGAAAAACTTTATCAATATAAAAGCCTTAAAGTATTTAACCTTCCCGGGGATATTTCGCAAATGGATACCGTATTCGTAAAAAGAAACGACGTAGGCATGAGCAAAGCTTACCATGAGTTTTACAGCAATATTGTCGCCGGGTACAGCGCATGAGAGATACACCAAAGAAAAGAGACTATTTTCAACATTGAAAATAGCCTCTTCATCAATCCCCCCGGGTTTCCGGCCCATTAGCCAAAAAATTTCATTCAGAGCTTTTAATTGACCGAAGACGACAAATAAGCCATCAGTTTTTCTGCAACCAGTGTCGAAGATTGTGGATTCTGTCCAGTAAATAACAACCCGTCCTGAACGGCAAACGGATGCCAGTCCGCTCCTTTTTGATAATCCGCTCCTTTAGACCTTAACATGTCTTCCAGTAGAAAAGGTACAACTTTGTCCAGCTGCACAGCAGTTTCTTCGGTATTTGCAAAAGCAGATACTTTTTTACCTTTTATTAATGGTTGTCCATTGGCGGCTTTAACATTCTTCAATGCAGCCGGTGCATGGCATACTAAAGCTACCGGTTTTTGATTTTTGATGAATGATTCGATCAGGCGGGCCGAATTTTTATCTTCGGATAGGTCCCACATCGGCCCATGTCCTCCAGGATAATAAACAGCGTCATAATCTTTTTGATTTACCTTTGAAAGCAAAACAGTATGAGCCAGTTTTTCCTGTGCAGCTGCATCGCCAAAATATTTTCGGGTTGATTCAGTCTGAAAGTCAGGGTCGTTACTTTTAGGGTCTATCGGCGCCTGACCGCCTTTGGGAGAGGCAATGGTGATTTCTGCGCCCTGAGCGGTAAAGTAAAAGTAAGGTGCTGCAAACTCCTCTATCCATAACCCTGTTTTTTTACCGGTGTAACCTAATTGATCGTGCGAGGTAACAACGAAGAGTATTTTTTTTGCCTTCGAATTTACCGGCACCCCAGATTTATTTTCCTGCGAAAAGCTTCCTAAACTTAATATTGAAAGTAAGCCTAACAATATTGCACTTGTTTTAATTTTCATTTTCATTTCCTTTGAATTTTATTTAATGCAAAGGTTTTGAGATTTACGGTTTTCACACAGGACATATATCAAAAAATCCGTGTGACATACATCAAATTATTTTGGGGCTTTGTATAGGCGGCTTAGGGTTTCGCGGGTAACCCCTAGATAAGATGCGATCAGTTGCTTGGGCACCATTTGGAATAAAGCAGGGTATTGTTTTATCAGTTGCTCATATCTATCGCGTGCATCTGTCTTGATCAAACCCAATACACGCTGCTGAAGGCCAACATAGCCTAAATTAGTTTTCTTCCGAAAAAAATGCTCAACTTTATGCATTTCCTCACAAAGTTTTTCCTTATCCTGCAGAGAAATAACAAATACCTCAGCCGATTCCACTGGATCAATATATAGCGATGAGGGGATTTGCCTGTAAAGTGCATGGTAGTCTGTTATCCACCAATCGGGAAGGGCAAACTGAAGCACATGCATCTTATTATCGCTATCTACCATATACGATTTCAAACAGCCCTTCACCACAAAAAACTCGTTTTTTACTATTTCACCTTCTTGAACAAGAAATTGATGTTTTATTATTTTCTTATGCTTAAAATGGTTGCTTATATATTCGAACTCACTATCCGTAAGGTCAATTATTTTCTCGAAATGGGCTCTGAGTAGTTCTTTCATAAAAAGCACTAATTTAATAAAATTCAGCAAGAAATTATGATTAAAAACTAATGCAATAGCCCCCTGTCTTAGGCACCCAAGGTTAGACGTTAAAAAAAAGGCAAACAAAACCTCTCCCATAGCAATTGAAAATCCGATCCTGACCGGCCATCATTTGAACCAAACGCACAGGCAACACCGCAAAAAAGAATAAGATATTTATAGTGGAAGCTTAAACCGACTTCAACCGATCGGGCATAGATGGTTATAAAGCTTTACTTATAAAATGTTAGAAGAAAAAGGGTATAACAGGCCTCTGATATCCGGAGGCTTGTTAATAGAAATAATTATTGTGCAGGCAGCGCTTCTACCAGCTCCGCTGTTGTCAAGATAGCGTGTGCAAAAGTAGGTCCGTTCAGCACATGGGCAGCATGCATCATTTCGGCGCTAAAAGCAGCCGTTGCGTCTTTCACCAGCGTTACATGGTAACCTAATTCCATAGCGAAGCGGCAGGTGCTTTCAACGCAAGTATTAGCTAGCAATCCCACGGCGATCACATGGGTAATGCCCCGCTGTTTGAGCAGCATATCCAGATCGGTATTGGCAAAACCGCTTTGGGCCCAGTGCTCTTTGGCAATGATATCACCCTCCTGTGGAGCAAAGTCGGGATGCCATTCGCCGCCCCAGGTCCCCTTAGCAAACGAATGGCGGCTCATAATCCCTACCTGGGTCGGATTGGGGTGCTTCCAGTATTGGTAGTCTGTTGGTTCCCATCGTTTATGGGGCACAATAAAAACCTGGATACCGGCTTCTCTGATGGCCTTAACTATTGTGCGCAGGTTATCTAATAGGTTATTACCCTCAGCAACATCTTTAACCCTTGGCCACACTTTTCCGCCTTCTGACAAAAAATCGTTGTAAGGGTCGATAAACATCAGCGCTGTTTTTTCTCGTTCATAATTTTGAGTTTCCATTTCCTTCAAATTTTAATTTATGATCGGTTAATTTTATTTCAAAGCGTGTCGCTCGATACTTTTTGCGAACAGTGGTGTTTCACTTTGGTTATGATAGATCGATACCGGCTGACGTTGGGTTTTGAACAGTTCAAAAGGTATCCCCTGTTTTTCCAGCCCTTTCAAAAACCCTTCTGTAGGCCTAGAAATTACACGGTTCGTAAATTCGCAGCTATTTTCATCAATCTTTTTCACACTCAGTTCCCAGTGCACCAAAATGTTTACCCGACCGGCAGGCGTGAACACATCAGAAACCGACTCCAGGATCAGATGTGCAGGCTCAGATAAAGTTTCTATGTAATGTTGCACCATTGGGCTGCCCCCAAGTACCTCTACATTGATGGACATCCTTTTGCCTTCCGGCGAAGTGGTAACACCTGCTGCGACATGCGCAGGTGAGCATGACTGGTATTCAGCTTCTGAAAGCGAAAAGCACCATTCCGGGATGTTGATCTTTTCGATCGGAGCATTGATCACAGCTGAAAAGCTGGAATCCACGATAGTTTGTTCATTTTCCATAATAATTACATTTTAATTTTAAGTATTGTGTTATGTAAAGTTTAATTGCAGCACCGGGTTATTTGGAAAAAGCGTCAGCCTCAATAATTGCATCTGCAAATGCCTGTGGCGCTTCCTGCGGAAGGTTATGCCCGATACCACCATCAATGATCTTATTTGCATACCTACCTGAAAATTTTGCGGCATAGGCGCTGGGTTGAGGGTGAGGCGCACCATTTGCATCACCTTCCAAAGTGATGGTAGGAACAATAATTACCGGACCTTTTGCAAGCCGCCCCTCTATCTCGCTGTATTTCTGTTCACCTTTTTCAAGGCCCTGACGCCAACGATAATTATGGATCACAATAGCAACATGGTCCGGATTATCAAAAGCTGCGGCCGAACGCCCGAAGGTCGCTTCATCAAAGTTCCATTTTGGCGATGCCAGTTTCCAGATCAACTTGTTGAATTCATTGCGGTATTTTTCATAGCCCGCTTTTCCACGTTCGGTAGCAAAATAGAATTGGTACCACCACTGCAGTTCCGCTGCAGGTGGAAGCGGTATTTTTCCAGCTGCCTGGCTGCCGATCAGGTATCCGCTTACCGAAACCAGTGCGATGCACCTTTCGGGCCATAGGGCTGCCACAATATCAGCAGTTCTTGCGCCCCAGTCAAAACCTGCAAGTATTGCCTTGTCGATCTTGAGGGCGTCCAATAAGGCGGTGATATCAAGTGCTATCGCAGACGGCTGCCCGTTCCTGAAGGTTTTAGGTGAAATAAAGCGGGTCGTCCCGAAACCGCGCAGATACGGGATAATTACGCGATAACCTTTTTCTGCCAATATTGGTGCAACATCGGCAAAACTGTAAATATCGTATGGCCAGCCGTGCAATAGCATAACCACTTTTCCATCCGCGGGTCCCGCTTCGGCATATCCGACATTCAATAAACCAGCATTGATCTGTCTGATTTCAAATGAAGGAGATGCGCCGGATATTGTGCTTGATTTACTTTTGGCCAGCGGCTCATGCCCAGCGGGCATTGCATTTGCTGCCCCCATCATGAACAGGGGGCCGACCGCCATGGTCATCGCTGCAGTTCCCAGAAACTGGCGGCGGTTATAGTTGTGTTTCTGTATCATATGATTGATATTTGAATTTTTAAATAAATTTTAGTCTCCTTTGATCAAAAAGTATCTTTCCTAAATGCGAAAATTCAGCTTTGGTTCGTTTGGATTAAACTATATTAGTTTCAACCTTAATATTCCCATGCGTAGCCTTTGAGTACGGGCACAGTAAATGTGCACCTTCCGCAATGGACCGTGCAAGCTCCACCTCGATACCGGGCAGGCTGATGTTCAGACGGGCTTCTAAAGAGTAGCCATCCTGTTCGGATAGGCGCAGGTCAACTTCAGCGTCAACTGCCGCCTCGGCAGGAAACCGGACTTTTCTTGTGGCTGCCTCCAATTTCAGGGCGCTGAAAAAACATGAAGACCATCCCACAGCAAATAACTGCTCAGGATTGGTTCCGTTGCCGGGCGTACCAGGCAGGGAGAGTTTAACATCCAGATGGCCGTCCGATGTACGTGATGAGCCGCCATCGCGGCCGCCTGTTGTGTGTGCTTTTGCGGTATAAACCACTTTTGCGTTCTGGGTATCCACTTGTGAATTCCCGTTGCTGTTGTTTTCCATTTTCGTCTTATTTTAAATCATCATTGTTTCAGATCATCTTTTGACAGAATCCTATTGTTATTTTATCTAGGCACGGCTGTCATTCTCACCAATCCGGTTTAAATATTCGCCTATATTATATTCGAAATCACCTTCCTGCTGAAAGCCCCAGGCCCGGAGTTTCTCTATGGTAGGCTTTCTTTCCGGCCTGCCAGCAGTATGGAGATATGCGGCCCGCGACTCGTTCATATGTTCTTCCAGCGGCCCTGGTGCCCGCTGATTGACCAAAGTCTTAGCCTGCCCGGTTACGACCTGATCAAACTGGCTGATACGCAGCGCAAAATGATGCACAAATTCGTCAAGCTTATCATCTGCTACCATCCGGTTGATGAGCCCGTAGCGCTCGGCAATGCCGGCATCCAGATCTTCACCGCCTATAATGATCTCCAGCGCACGTGCCCTGCCCACTAAAAGCGGAAGGAATTCCATGCTGCCCCCTCCAGGGATAGTCCCTACCGCCACTTCAAACTGACCAAAAATGGCCTTATCACTGGCAAAACGGATATCACAGGCTGCAGCAAACTCGATACCTACCCCACGTGTGCGTCCGCGGATAGCAGCAATCGAAATCACCGGAGACTCATAAAGTGCTAATGCAACATCGAACACAGGCAGGATGCCAGAAGATGTTTTCCGGGATATTATCTCCCCACCCCTCACTACATCAAAATGGGCAATAAAGAAATCCTGCACTGCGCTGTCAAATACGATCACCCGCAATTCAGGGGAAGATTGCATAAGGCGCACTACTTCTTCCAGTCCGGTGAGCAATTCAGGGCTGAATAAATTTAGCGGTGGCGCATCGAAGGTTACCTGCCAGTAACCGGGATTATGGCGGGTTATACTCACCGGAGTTCCCTCCAGTTGCTCAGTAGTTTTTGTTATTTTTTCCATTGTATTATTTTTTGAATTTATTTTGTAAACCAATAATCACCCAAATGTGAAATCATAGACTTCAGCCTTGGGCGTTAAAAATTCGATCTGAAAGTCACGGTCAATGATCGGACCCTGCTGACGGATCAACTGGTACATTCGTGGTTCCTTTACCGTTCCATTGCCATTTTCGTCAACATCTAACCCGTGCGATGAGCCCGGAATGTTCCCATCTATCGTTATCCGGAATCTGACCACATTTCCTTTATCTCCCGGGCCAATAATCAAATTCAGGTCACGCGAATGGAACCTGTATATAAGCTTGCCCTGCTTCCTTATCAAAGAAACCTTTTCCCTGCCGATCTTCCAGTCGCCTGAAAGTGCCCATTGGTTAGCTTGCAGGCCTGAGGGAAAACTATAGCTTACTGACTTATCACGGATTATCCCACCTGGGGAAGCAAATCCTTGGGTTTGGCCGTATCCAACATAATTTTCGGGAGACCCGAGGTTTTTCCAGTCCGCGGCCGCTTCAGCGCCCCCAGGCTCGATTGCAGTAGTCTGAAGAGCCGTGTTTTTTGGCGAAAGTTCCCTTAACAATTGCTGGATCTTCAGTTCAGTTTCTTTATAATCGCCCTCACCAAATTTTTGATAGCGTATTTTTCCATTCGCATCGATCAGGTAAAGTGCCGGCCAGTAATGATTCTGGAAAGAGTTCCATATCTCATAACCGGAATCCACTGCAACAGGATATGAAATATCCATTTCCTTATTGGCATTGCTGATATTCCCCAATTCCTTTTCAAACGAAAACTCCGGGGTATGAACACCGATTACCACCAATCCCTGATCTTTGTATTTTGACGCCCAGTCCCTCACATAAGGAAGTGTCCTTCGCCAGTTGATGCAAGTATATGTCCAGAAGTCTATTAGCACCACTTTTCCCCGCAGTTTTTCCAGCTTCAGGGGCGATGAATTGAGCCAGCCCGTTGCGCCCTCCAGGGAGGGTTTATTTTCCTGTTCCGGGATAAACTGTACCGGGGTGACAGCCACTAAGATTATGGCAATGAAGATCGCGGGCATGGTGAAGAGTAGAGCCCGGATAGAAGTAGTTCGCTTTGACATTTTTCTAAGGATTGGTGTACATTGAATTGTTAATAGGCAATGTTATTTATCATCCGTGTGCCGCCTCTGAAACAGCTTTCCACTCCTCGAACTCGGCGAAACGGCTATCATAATTTCTTTTTATCAACGGATAAGCTGCTTTACCCAATAGCAAGCGTAGCGGAGGGCTGGCTGAATCAACAAGTTTAAGAATGGCATCTACCGTCGCCTCGGGTTTACCCCAGGTATCGGGCGTAAGGCCTCCATAAAAAGCTGTTCTTAATGGCGTATAAACTTCATTCTCTTCTGTCCGTATGGCTGAAGCTCCTGACCAGTCTGTGGAATAGCCGTTAGGCTCTATTAAGGAGACATTGATACCAAAAGCGGCTACTTCTGTGGCCAAAGTTTCGCTCAGGCCCTCAACTGCAAATTTGGAGGCATTATATAGCCCTAAAACAGGTAGGGTGGCTAAACCAAGCATGCTTGATACCTGTATGATGTGACCACTTTTCTGTTCTCGCATCACCGGGAGTATGGCCTGGGTCATCCACAATAGGCCGAAGAAATTTGTCTCCATTTGATCCCGCGCTTCCTGCTCTGTGGTTTCCTCGATCGTCCCAAACAGACCATAGCCTGCATTATTGATCAATACGTCAATGCGGCCAAAAGCGGCCCTGACCTTTTCTACCGCCCCGAGGCTTTCCGATCTGTTGTTTACATCTAATTTTATTGGCAATACCGCATCGCCATATTGCGCCACAAGTTCATCGAGGTGTTTGATATCTCTTGCTGTGGCCGCTACTATATCGCCACGCTGTAAAAAAGCCTCGGCCCATAACCTGCCGAACCCACGGGAAGCCCCTGTTATCAAGATTATTTTTGGGCTACTTCCGGTACCTTTATTTTCATCGGTTTCCATCATTCTATCTTTTAAAATTTATAATTTACGGGCAGAAAGTCGCCGCCCGCATTTTGCTTTTAGCGCACTTTTTTAAATGCCGCGCGCATCTCTTCGGCAAAAAGCTGAGGTTGCTCCCATTGGGCAAAGTGACCGCCTTTGTTTACCTCGTTGAAATAAACGAGGTTATGATAACTGCGCTCGGCCCAGGTTTTTGGCGCCTGGTATATCTCGCCCGGAAACACCGTTATGGCAACAGGAATAGAGATCTGTGCCGTTTTTTGTTCCACCGCGTTAAAGTTGTTGTTATTGTTTTCCCAATAAAGACGTGCAGATGAAGCCCCGGTATTGGTTAACCAATAGAGGGTAATGTCGTCCAGCATTTCCTCTTTGGTGAGTACCTTGCCGGCATCGCCGCCGCTATAGGTCCAATCATTAAACTTGTCCAGGAAAAAAGAAGCGAGCGCCACAGGGGAATCCGTCAGCGCATAGCCAATGGTCTGCGGACGGGTTACCATTATACCTGCATAACCTGCCCCCTTGGTATATAGGTAAGTAAGCGAATTATAAGCGGCTTTTTCCTTTGCTGACAGGCCCTGAGGTGCAGGAGCACCGCTGTTCAACAATTTTGCTATTTCAGGTGGAACTGTTGCAGGCATATTAACATGTATAGCCAATAAACCATCTGGCTTCTGCCGAGCCATCGCATCGGCCACCACCGAACCCCAATCTCCACCCTGTGACACGTAGCGGGTATAACCTAAACGTTTCATCAATACATCCCAGGCGCGGGCGATCTTGTCGGGCCCCCAACCTGTTTCTTTTGGCCTTTCAGAAAAGCCGTAACCGGGCATGGAGGGTATTATTACGTCAAAAGCATCTTCGGCACGGCCGCCGAAAGCTTCCGGGTCGGTAAGCGGGCCTATCGATTTGACCAGTTCAAAAATTGATCCCGGCCAGCCGTGAGTAAGGATGATCGGCAGCGCATTCGGTTTTTTGGAGCGAACATGTATGAAATGGATATCAATTCCATCGATATTGGTTATAAACTGTGGCAAAGCATTAAGCCCGGCCTCTGTTTTGCGCCAATCGTAACTGTCTCCCCAATAATTTACCAGCTGTTGGATCTGTTGCAGCTGCACGCCCTGTGTACGGTCGTTAACCGTTTCCTTTTCCGGCCATCGGGTTGCTTTTATCCTTTGCCGGAGATCGGCAATTGCAGATTCAGGAATATCGATCTTAAATGGACGGACCGTTTCCTGTGCCTTGACAACTCTTGGAGTTGATAATAATACACTACCGCTTATGGCAATCGTAAATGCGCTGTATAACACGCGTTTAAGGTTATTAACTGTTTTCATCGTTTTATTTTTTATGCTTTTTATCGCTGTTTGTCTTATTGCGTGGATCATCTGATGCAACTATATAGCTTATACCGAGGGGCCCGTTAGCGGTAACCTGCGTTTCATAGCTTCCTGATCTCGCCCAATGGAAATGTGGTGTATTGCCGGGGAGGATCACAACGCTTCCGGGCGGGTATGCCTTTAGTTTGACAGCGTCGAATTTTGCACCTATCCCGATGTAAAAAACACCGGAGATCACTGTATAAATCCTGTTTTCAGGATGAGTGTGCGGCTGGAGTTTTACTCCTGCGGGCACCCTCACCCGGATCACATATGGCCCGGTCTTTTTGGGATCGCCTACCAGTACCGCCAGACGTGCCTGTGGCGGAAAAGCCGGAAATGGCGACCATTTGATATGCTCTGAATAAATTTCCCCAAACTTATTATCAGGTAAGCCCTGGGCATTTCCCGAAGTTGCTTTCTGCAGCAGACCGAGGCAAAACACCGTCATTAGATAATGTATATTTTTCATGATTTTTAAAGATTAATTGTCCTGTTGAAAGTCTGCATGAATGGAAATCTCTTTCCATTCTTCCAGTTCGGTAGACATTGCTTTTAACTTTTCTGCAGCGCGGTTGTAAGCATCCCGGCCCAAAAACAGGTGATCCGGCACTTGCTGACTTTCCGCCAGTTCGATAAATATTTCCGCAGCACGCTTAGGATCACCAGGTTGGCTTCCGTTTGCCGATAAGTAGCTTATCTGCGTATTTTTTACGGCACCATAACCCTGGGTAGCATTGGGAATCAATGCCAGTGAGCTTTCAGTTAAAAAACCAGTCCGAAAACCTGAGGGCTCAATCACTGTAACTTTAATACCAAATTCTTTGACATCCAGTGCCAGAACCTCAGAAAAAGCTGCTATGGCTGCTTTGGTCGCTGAATACACCGCCCATCCGGGCGCACCTGCAAAACCCGCCACCGAACCAATATTGATAATATGCCCCGATCTCTGTTCACGCATGACCGGGATCACTCTTTTGGTCACTTCGATCACGGCAAATACGTTAACACCAAAAATGTCGCTGATCTGTTCCTCAGCAGTTTCCTCTACCACACCTGTCATGCCGTAGCCGGCGTTATTAACCAGCACATCTATCCTCCCAAAGGCTGCAATGGTTTGCCTGATGGATTCATCGATACAATCCGAATTATTCAGGTCCACGGCCAGGGCTAAAAAGCGGTTACTGTCGATAACGCCAACCGCTGTTTTCAGTGTTTGCGCATTACGTGATGTTGCAGCAACACGGTATCCATCTGTTAATAATTTTTTAACAAGCGTGAGTCCCAATCCCTGGGAAGCACCTGTTACATACCAGACTTTCGCTGTATTCATGGCCTTTTATCTTATTGGTTTAACTTATTAGCGCCTCTCAGCGTAGTCCAGCAAAGTATCGATTGCCAGTACCGATGATGCTGGATTTTGCCCCGTGATCAGCAAGCCGTCGCGGGTTACGAACGGCATCCAGTCTTCCCCTTTTTGGAAATCTGCACCCCTTTGTTTGAGCATACTTTCCAAAAGGAAAGGCACCACTTTGGTAAGGCCCGCTGTTTCTTCCTCTGTATTGGTGAAAGCGGATACTCTTTTTCCCTCGATCAGCCACATGCCATCCGGCGTCCTTGCATATTTTAGTGCAGCCGGCGCATGGCAGACCAATGTTACCGGCTTGCCGTTATAGTAAAATGCTTCAATCAGCTTCACAGAATCTCTGTCTTCAGCCAAATCCCACATTGGGCCATGACCGCCAGGATAGAAAATGGCATCAAAATCACTTTCTGAGACCGTGCTCAATTTTACCGTACTGCTAAGCCGTTCCTGTGTTTCGGCATCACTGTAATATCGTCTGGTAGCTTCGGTCTTATTTTCAGGAAGATCACTTTTGGGATCAATTGGTGTTTGCCCGCCTTTTGGTGAGGCGATCACGATCTTTTTGCCAAGGTCACGCAGTTTGTAATAGGGAGCGGCAAATTCTTCGATCCATAGTCCTGTTTTTTCGCCGGTGTTGCCCAACTCACCATGAGAAGTTACAACGAATAGAATTTTGTTGATTTTCATAATTTTGATATTTAATTTTTAGGTAAAGCATCTCCTGTCCGGATGTTTTCCAGCTTGAAAAATGCTTCTATTTAATGATTTACAGTTCTGTTTTTACGCCTGCTTTTAGAATTTTCAGTCTTTCGCCAATCCCCAGGGCGCTAAAGGATTGCCGTAACATTTCACCCGTTTCGGTATAATGCGACCAGCCCTCAAAATGTACCGGGATGATAGTAGCCTCAGGGAAAGCAAAGGCTGTATCGATCGCATCGTTAGTACCCATTGTTACATTGAATGGACCACGGGGCTTCGCCGCCCCGGCAAAAATAAATATATATTTCGGCCTGAATTTTTCGGCAACCTGTTTAATGCCCTCGTAGAAAACCGTATCTCCGGAAATATAGATCTGGATTTCTTTTGTTGATATGATGAAGCCTGTGACATCTCCCGTAAGATGTTCGCTCCCGGCAGGGCCGTGCCGTGCAGGGGTTGAAATGATGGTGATCTTGTCATCCAGGATCACACTTTCCCATGGAGCAAGGCCTACTGCATTACCTTTCAATCTTTCAGCTCCTATCCTGGTCGTAAAGGTTTTGGGTACTGAATGCAGAAATTCCCTGCCTGCATTATCCAGGTTGTCCCCATGCTGATCATGACTTAACAGCACGGCATCAATTTTACCAATATCAACCCTGGCCGGCCCTTCGGTCTTCGAATAGGCAGGTTTATCGTTGATCTTGAATACCTCACCCGCAGGGTCAAGCGTCGGATCGGTCATGAGCCTTAAACCAGCTATCTCCAATATGATGGTCGGGCCGCCGAGGTAAATAACATTGATCGCATTTTTCATTGTTTTAAACCTTTAAGTGTACAAAGTAGGCGCTAGTTTCCTCAATTAGTGCATTCATAAGGTCGCCGGCTTTTTTGTGTTTTAAAAGCGGCGCTATCTGGCCACCCCAAAACAGGATCATATCCCATTTTTCCTGTTCAATAGCTGCTTTGCGCAGGTATGAGATAAACTGGGTCTGCAAAGGAAATGGCAAGAATCCCTTTTCCCGGTGTATCAGGTCTTTGGCAATACGACTGGTTAAACCCCTTCCCAACCTTCCGGTATATGCGCGTGATAAAGTGGTATACTTTGCCATATCGGAGAACAGCATCTGTTTATGGATATCTGTGGCATTTGACTCATCTGTAGCCAGGAACGCTGTTCCTATTTGCGCAGCATCAGCGCCCAGAGCGAGTGCAGCAGCTATGCCCTTTCCACTGGCTATACCGCCTGCGGCGATTACCGGCGTTTTTAATTTTTCCTTGAGCAGTTGAACCAAGACAAACGCACCGGTGGTTGAAAACTCTGCCGGGGTGAGGAACGAAGGACGGTGCCCTCCTGCCTCAAAACCCGAGGCAATAATCAGATCGACTCCTGCATTTTCCAAAGCAACACCTTCATCCAGCGTGGTTGCGGCGCCAATGGTGAGGATACCCAGTTTGTGGCACTGCTCAAGAATATCGGCAGAAGGGATACCGAACATAAAGCTGAACACAGGCGGGCGCTGGTGAAGGATGACTTCAACCTGGTTTTCAAAACGGGTCTTGAATGGTGCAGGTTTTTCTGGCAGTGCTATCCCTAACTCATCAAAGTAAGGCTTAAATAACTCTTGCGCACGTTGAAACTGGTCATCTGAAACAATACCGCCCACTGCATCGGTATCGGAAACCCATAGGTTGATGTTATAAGGCTTATCGGTTGCCACCTTGAGCTGACGGTCGATATCACTTAACTCTTGCGGACTAAGCGTGTATGCTCCATATCCCCCAAGCCCTCCTGCATTTGAAACGGTAGACACCAGCTGAACCGAAGATAGGTTTCCGCCGAAAGGCCCTTGCAGGATCGGGTATTGAATACCCAGAATTTCAGTTGCTTTTGTTTGATACCACATGATGCTGTTGTTTATTGAGCTACGTCAGTTAACATTTTGTTGACGATAACCCACTTTCCCTCAATCTTATGAAAAGAAAGGAATTCATCGTAATTAAAATCGTACATTTTAACATGTAATTTGGCAACCGCGATGGAGTTTACGACATCTATAGAATTGATAATGCCCCTGAACGGTTTGCCGGAGTCTTTAACGCTCACCCGGTTTTTTACGCCATCCAGGTATTGATCGATCGTTTTGGCATAGGGCACCCCTTTGATATCCCCAAACACAAGTGTGCCCGGATGGTAGACTTTACGGAGCAGGTCAATATCACCTTCATATATGCCTTTCAGATAAAGATCTTCCAGCGCCTTTGTTATCGCTATTTGATCTTGTTGATTACTTTCCATTTTCTTTTGATTTTGTGCTTTTGATACCAGCATAAAGCAGGATAGAAAAGCTGTTAATAAAACCGTTCTCATTTAATTTAAGTTATGTCCGGCTGACATACCTCCGTCTACGTTGATGATCGCACCACTGATGAAATTGCTCTTTGCAACGGTGTAGACCATTTCTGCAATATCTTCCACTTCGCCTACCCTGTTCAACAAATGAAGGCCCGCACCATCATCGGCATTACTGCCGTGCATCGGTGTACGGATAGTACCCGGTGCTATGGTATTCACCCGGATGTTGTCTTTACCAAATTCTGCTGCCAACTGCAGGGTTAGTGCATGTATTGCACCTTTTGATGCCATTTGCGCGGTAATGGGCACCCCACCAAGGGCATGATTGACCAATGGTGTACCGATATTGATCACCACCCCATCCTGTTGTTTCAGCATTTGCGGAAGGATGGCCTGGGTGGTAAAATAAGTACCCTTAAGGTTGGTATTTAAGAAGCGGTCAAGATAAGCTTCATCCACTTCTAGGAAGGGTTTGGTTTCAAAGATGCCGGCATTGTTCACCAATACATCCGCCGACCCAAATTTCTCGATAGCAGTTGATACTAATTTTTCACCGGTACTTTTATCTCTGACGTTTCCAACTACCATAGCCAGGCTTTCACCTCCACCCAGTTCATTATAAACTTCCTGTAATTTATGTGCCGTTGTAGAATTGATTACTACATTATCGCCTTTTTCCAAAAAGTGGCGGGCTACTTCTTTACCGATACCTGAAGAGGCACCGGTAACGATTATCGTTTGTTTTTTCACTTTCTTATTTTTTATCTGCTGTAATACCTTTTTCCCGCAAAACAGATACCTGTTCGCCTGCAAATCCCCAGTCATCCAGTTCTATTTCCTGTATGACCACGTGGGTCAATTGCGGATCCTTGTTAAGCACATCTGTTATCAGATTGGTAATGCCTTTGATCAGTGTTTGCTTTTGTTCTCTGGTGATGCCCTCACGGGTCACTTCTAGTTTTACGTATGGCATGGTCTTAATTTTTAGGCCAGAGCCGCTTGTTAAGCGGCTTTGGCGGTAATGTTTACATTCAGTTCAAATTCATTGTAGATCAGCGTATCGCCCAGATTTTGAAAGAAATTACCAGAGCGGAATTTCATTCCATATTTCGTGCGGTCTACCACTACCACCCCTGTTGCGGTTAACACATCGCTGCTAACGTTTACAGCCACATCAAAACCGATAGCATGGGTAATATTTTTAATGGTCAGATTGCCATCAACGTGATTACCATCAACCGAGGTAATTTCCAGGATAGCATCCGGATATTTCTCAGATGAGAAAAAATCATCAGAAGCCAGGTGGCCCCAGAATTGAGCGTTCAGTGTAGGGTCGGTCACGTCCAATATTTTGATTGAAGTTGTATCGATAATAAACTTGCCGCCGGCAAGTTTACCGTTGTTTAAAATGATCTCACCTTCCTTGATGCCAATGGTGCCATTGTGTGCACCTGTTACTTTTTTTCCTACCCAGTCAATGTTGCTTTGAGCAGTTACGATTTCGAATTTTTGATTTTCCATTTTATTTTATGTTTTAAATTATAGAACAAATTACGGTAGCATTTCGCAGGGGCCAGCGTGATCTACATCACATAGATTCCAACGCCTTTATTATGTGATGTAGATCACTTCCTACACTCTTCCGCAGGTTATTTCAAATATTAACGCAGTGTTTTAAATGCTGCCCGCATTTCTTGGGCAAATAATTTTGGTTGCTCCCATGCGGCAAAGTGCCCGCCTTTTTCAAGTTTATTGTAATAAATGAGTTTGGGATAGGCAAGTGCTGTCCAGCTTCGCGGCGCCTGATATAGTTCATCTGGAAAGGCGCTGACCGCTACGGGTATGGTAATACCCTTTGGCGCAAAAAAGGCAAGTTTGCTTTCCCAATATAAACGGGCTGAAGACACAGCGGTGCCTGTTAACCAGTAAAGGGTAATATTATCGAGGATATCATCACGGGTCAGGCCTTCAGCTTCACCGTTGAAAACCCGTGAAATAAGCGCCAGGCTTGTGGCATCGTGGTCCAGCATCCAGGCGGCAAGGCCCACCGGCGAATCTTCGATGGCATATAAGGTCTGGGGCCTGTTGGCCATTTCATTGGCATACCCCAAACCGTGTTTGTAAAAATAATCGAGCTGATCGTAGGCATGCCGCTCATCGCCTGAAAGGGTGGCTGGTGCCGGTTCGCCAAACTGAAGTGCTTTGGCGACATCGGCAGGTACTGTGGCAGGCATATTGGTATGAATGCCGATCAGTTCTGCTGGTGTTAAAAGGGCCATCTGTTCGGTAACTGCATTACCCCAATCACCTCCCTGGGCTACAAAGCGTTTATAGCCTAAGCGTTTCATCAAAGTAACCCATGCCCGTGCAATATGTTGTGGGTCCCAGCCGGTAGCAGTTGGCTTTCCAGAAAACCCGTAACCCGGTAACGAAGGGATAATAACATCAAAAGCATCTTCCGCCTTTCCTCCATAAGCTGTAGGATCGCTTAGTGGACCGATAATTTTCATCTGCTCTATAACAGATCCCGGCCATCCGTGTGTAATGATGATTGGCAAGGCGTTTTTATGTTTGGAACGGACCTGAATGAAGTGGATATCAAGGCCATCTATTGTGGTAATGAATTGAGGTATTGCATTTAGTTTATGCTCTATTTTGCGCCAATCGTACTCAGTAGCCCAGTAGTGCGCTAATTGCTTCATTACTCCAAGCTGTACTCCTTGCGACTGGTCTTTGACGGTTTCGTTTTCGGGCCATTTGGTTTCCAGTATACGGCGCTTAAGTTCAACGAGTTTTTTTTCTGAAACCTTGCTTTGAAAGGGGCGGATAGTTGCGTTGGCAGAGGCATTTGCGGACGTCCTTGTTTGCGCACTGCTGAACGCGCTTTGCATCACTATTGCCCCTGCTACAATAGTTCCCGCAATAATTTGTCTGGTATTTTTCATTTTTTTAAGATTAATTTTTCATTGTTTGATTTTTGCCAAACCATTTACGTGCCACAATTATCTAATTGATAATCAAGTGTTTGAAAAACATAAAATCGCGAAAGAACTTTAAATATCGTTAAAATCAGGAAGGTACCAGCGAGATCTCGATAAACCCATAAAAGGCAAATGAGTTAAAAATCTCCACGTATTTTTATTTTAAAAAAATAATGCAGAAATTTATTTTACCGGGTTGAAAAAGCCCTACAAATCAGTATGTTGAAAAATAATGCCATGATATTGGAATGATCGGAAACAGGTTGTAGGCGATGCAAATTTTAGTTGTTGATTAATAATGAATAATTATGAAAAGAGATATTCTTTCTGTATTGCTATTGTTCATCGCAAAACCTGTTTACGCTAAACATGGAGGAGCTACGCGATGATCTGCTCCCATTTAAAAATCAATCCCCTTTTCAGGTGGATAGCAACCTTGGAGTTGATTAATTTTAACTCAATAGCCGTTGCACAGAACCAGCATTCGAGGGACTCATTAAAAAAAGTATTACAATCAAATATTGTCGACACAGCCCGCATTCATACTTTAATTCTACTTGCCGATGAATATGAAACCGCCGGAATTGATGGCAGGGCAAAAATCTATATTGATAAGGCCCGTAGTTTAGATAAGAATTACCAGGTGCTTACAATCCCTATTGTTAATATTTTATTGAGATCGGGTAAAACAGCACCGAGATTATTTAATTACTTTAGCGTATTTACTGTAAGTACAAAAAGAATTTTTATAACAGTAATGCTTCTCTTAATTATCTCTATGGTTCAAGGTCAAGACCGAGACCCCTATAACACATTGCCCCAGCAAGTTCGAGAGATCAAGGTGAAAATTCAAAAAAGCAAGCAAGACACCGGTCGTATCAGACTTCAGTATCAGTTGGCAAACTACTATATATTTAAACCTGGTATGGACAAAGCTAATTTAGACAGTGCATTAATTTATCTTGACGATGCGACAGTTTTAAATAAGCATTTACACGCTAAAGATTGGGAAGCTGAGATCAATAAGCTGCTGGGTAACTATTATTTAAAAAAGGGAAACCTGGAACGGAGTAAGCAAAGTTTTATGGCGGCAATTGACTATTATGTGAAAACCGGCGATCACCTCAAGGAGGCAAATACCTTGAGTTGGGTTGGATATTGGTATAGGTCAGACACCGGTCAGACTGAAATGCAAGAAAAATTGTTTAGTCGGGCAGCCTTGATTTATTCAAAAATGGGGAAACATCATTTGGCTGCGACGATGTTAACTAATGAAGCCTTTCTTCATCTTGACGATAAAGATTTAACAATCGCGGAAAATCAACTAAAGAAAATACTGGTTCAATATAAATTTACTGCTAAAACGGCGATTCCGCAGGTTTACGCTATCCTGGCCTATTTAGAGTATTTGAAAGGTAATTATTACCGGGATATAACCTATGCGACTGAAGGATTGAAAAGCATGCGGATCGCCGGAGATACAACTGTTGCGTGGAAATTTTATCATGAGATAGCCAGGGCGAATTTCGCGATCAAAAATTACGAGAAAGCGCTTGAGTTTTACCGCAAAACAATCGTTTCCTCAAAAAACAGTACAATGTTCCAACGCAAAATTGTTGAATGTCTTTTAAATCTGAATAAACCGCAAGAACTACTTCTTGCCTTTAACAAGCTCAAGGCAGAAAAGCCTAATAACAATATTGATCTGGCGGGCCAATATCAAATAATTGGAATGTATTACGATAAAACTTATCAATACAAGAAGGCAATACAATATCATATGATGATAATAAACGCCGGTCCAGAGAAGCATTTTTCAGCAATGTTTAAGATGCTCTCCGAATTTGCAGTTTCAGGAATTTATTTGAAATTGGGCGATATGAAAAGCGCTGGAAAATATTTCAGGGATGGTGCCGATAAGATAGAGCGAGGCAAAAGATGGGATCCGATGTATTTTCTGGAATTTTACGACCTTGCACATAAATACAATCTTGCAGTTGGAAATTACCGGGCTGTGGTTAAGTATATGGATCTGCGAAATAACCTTCGTGACTCTCTTTTTACGGTTGATAAAAATAATAAGATAGAAGAATTAAATATTCAATACCAAACCGCGCAAACAGCTCAATCGATAAAGGACCTACGCCTGCTCGGCACCATTCAAAAGGCTCGATTAGAGAATGCGAAACTGCAAAGAAATATCACCATTGGTGGCATCCTGATCATGCTCGTGGTTAGCGGGCTAATTTTTAGAAACTACGGATTAAAACAGAAAGCCGCGTATATGATTTCCTTAAAAAACAACCAGTTGCAACATTTGCTTACTGAGAAAGAGTGGCTGTTTAAAGAAATTCATCATCGGGTAAAAAACAACCTGCATACTGTGATCTGTTTATTAGAATCGCAGGCCCGTTATCTCGAAAATGACGCCTTACAAGCTATTGAAACTAGTCAGCATCGTATATACGCCATGTCTCTTATCCATCAAAAATTATATCAGTCTGACGATATAAAAACGATAAATATGGCAATTTATATTCCGGAGTTGATTCAGTCGCTAGTAGACGGCTTTGGTACTGCCGGTCAAATACGCTTTAATTTAAATATTCAGGCGATTGATCTTAGTTTGTCGCATGCAATTCCCTTAGCCCTTATCATAAATGAGGCGGTAACTAATTCTATAAAATACGCCTTCCCTGAAAAACGGAGAGGCGAAATTTCAATTTCGATGGCCGATGACGGAACGCAAATAGTATTGGAAATGGCCGATGATGGTATTGGTATGCCAGAAATAGATCATGATGCTGAACCGTCATCGTTAGGGCTTCGATTGATGAGAGGACTAAGTGAAGATATAGATGCCAATATCCGATTTGAAATTGATAATGGAACACGGATCATCATTATATTTAAGATCGACCCGTTAAATAACAGCGACAGTTTTTTGAACTTAGTTAATACAACCGAAGTACCTATATGAATACAAAAATACTTATCGTCGAAGATCAGTTTATCGAAGCAGATAATCTGCGCTCAATTCTGCGGAAAGCGGGATATATAGTTTGTAAAATTGCCCGCTCGGTACCGGAAGGGCTGCAAATCATTGAAGATGAAAAACCTGATCTCGTATTGTTGGATATTTACTTAAAGGGCCCCTTAACAGGCATTGACCTCGCTAAAACTTTAAAAGAGAAAAATGTCGCTTTTGTATACCTCTCTGCAAATTCCAACAAACAGATCCTTGATGCAGCAAAGGCAACAAAACCTTACGGATTTTTGGTCAAGCCTTTTAGAGAAAAAGACGTACTGGTGATGCTGGATGTTGCTTGGTATCTGCACCGTCAAAATCAGGGATTGACTGGTAATGTAAAGACTTCAGCCGGTAATTTACAAGGGACAGACTTTAAAGAAATTGTGGGCACAAGTGAAGGTATGCAGGAAGTTTTGGATAATGTTAAAATTGTGGGCACCTCCGATATTTCCGTGCTGATCTTAGGCGAAAGCGGCACGGGTAAAGAGCTGATCGCGCAGAGTATTCATCGATTATCAGAGCGCAGACAAAAGCCGTTTGTAGCGGTGAATTGTGCTGCGCTTCCGGCGAACCTGATCGAGTCTGAACTGTTTGGCCATGAAAAGGGATCTTTTACGGGCGCAACCGATAGAAGGATTGGGAAATTTGAGCAGGGTAATGAAGGGACTGTTTTTTTAGATGAAATCGGTGAATTACCCTTGGAATTGCAGGTAAAATTGTTGAGGGTACTGCAGGAAAAAGAAATTGAATCAATAGGCGGACGAACAAAAAAGGTAGATGTCAGAATTATTGCGGCAACGAACCGTAATCTTGAAGAGGAGATCGCGGCAGGCAGGTTTAGACTGGACCTGTATTACCGCATAAATATTTTCCCTATACTATTGCCGCCTTTGCGTGAACGCAAGGAAGATATCGTCGCCCTAGCTAAGCACTTTGTAAATATTTACGCCCGAAAGGAAAAAAAGGAAATCACTGGGGTGGCAGATCATGTGATACAGGCAATGATCAATTATAACTGGCCCGGCAATATCAGGGAACTGGAAAATACGATTGCCAGAGCTGTTCTGCTCACTAATGGGCCAGTTGTTAATTTCTTGAGATTATCAGGCCCAAACAAAGCCACTGGCGCGGTAACCATCGGGCGCGTAAAATCCCTTATCGATAATGAACGTGATCATATTTTACTCGCGCTGGAACAATGCAGTTGGAAAATATATGGCGAGGGTGGCGCTGCAGAATTACTGGAGCTTCACCCTTCTACATTGAATTCAAGGATCAAAAAATTAGGCATAGAAAAAAAGTACGCTAAAAATGATAGCAACTGAGTAAAGTTCATTTTATTGGTTCGGGCCAAGGCACATTAACGGTTTTTATGGGGCAAAGTGCTACCATGCCGTGGCGCCGCCATCTACTGCGAAGTTTGCGCCAGTGATATAAGAGGCCCTGTCCGATGCAAGAAATGCAGCGAGTTCCACCATCTCCTGGGGATGACCGAAGCGCTTAAGAAGCGTCTTGCTGGTTATGGCGGCCCTTGCTGCCTGATCCTCGCCAAGGTCCCGGTCACTGGCTGGTGTGAGGAAAGGTCCCGGGCTAATCGCTACAGCACGAATTCCATGTGGCGCCCCTTCAAGCGCCAATTGGCGGGTCATGGCAATGACTCCGGCCTTTGCGGCGACGTGCCCGATCATCGGAGGGGTGGCTCCGGCGATCATGCCCGCCATTGATGCAATGTTGATGATAGTTCCCCCTCCACGAGCGATCAGGTGCGGCCATGAGAACTTAGAAACGAAGAAAGGAATGTTAAGTTCACCCGCAATGGTAGCCCGCCAGTCATCAATAGAGAAATCCGGCATCGGGCCGAAATATTGAATGGCCGCATTATTGTAGATTACGTCCAGACCACCAAAAGATGATGCACTTTCCTCGACCATAATACGCACCTGATCGGGATCAGTTAGGTCAGTTGGCCCTATTCCCCTCATCTCTCCTCCTGCTGAACGCACCATGTCGACTGTTTCATTGTTAGGAAGCTCAAAAAGGTCACATCCTACTATCTTTGCACCCTCACGGGCAAAGGTTAAAGCCGCAGCGCGGCCAAGCCCCCCTCCGGAGCCGGTAATTAAAATCACCTTGTCATTAAGTATTCCCATATCAGTGTATATTTTATTATCGGCAAAGGCTTAACTAAGCGCGTGCCAAAACAATTAAACACTGTAAAACAGCCACTTACGAATTAAGAATATGATATTTAGCTGCGTGATTTCGCTGTTTGTTATTTTCAGACGTGATATTTAGCGTATTTAACTTCTTAGCTGATTACCCTAGGTACTAAAAGCATTTAGCATATTGGTGTCAGATCTTTGCACGGCCTATCATAATTAAGTTCAAAAGTCCCAAATTTGAACTGGTGATAACACCTAAAATTTTAAAAATGGAAATAGGTATAGACAGTTTCGCTTCGGCTATGTATGGCAGTGAGTCGCTTACCCCCGAGGTTGCAATGGAGCAATTACTTGATCGCATTGCATTCGCAGACCAGGCGGGCCTGGACGTGTATGGTATTGGTGAACATCACAGAAAAGAGTTTTTGGATTCGGCTACAGCCGTAATACTGGCGGCCGCAGCCGCACGGACAAAGCGCATCCGCCTCACAAGCGCGGTTACGGTTTTAAGTACTTCTGACCCCGTCCGGGTCTATCAAAATTTTGCAACACTGGATCTTATTTCCAAGGGTCGCGCGGAAATGGTTGTTGGCCGCGGCTCTTCAGTCGAAGCATATCCGCTTTTTGGATACAGCCTGGATGATTACGACGCCTTGTTCAGGGAAAAACTAGAGCTGCTATTACAGGTTCGGGACAGGGAATTTATTACCTGGGCCGGCAGGTTTAGACCCAGGCTCGAAAACCAAGGGGTTTATCCAAGGTCATATCAGGCGAAGTTGCCGGTTTGGCTGGGTGTAGGCGGTACTCCTGAATCATTTGTTCGTGCCGGAACACTTGGCCTGCCGCTTATGGTGGCAATAATTGGCGGGGAAATACAACGGTTTCGTCCATTGGTCGACCTTTACCGGGAAGCCGGTCGAAAAGCTGGGTTTGCTGTGGAACAGTTAAAAGTAGGTTTGCATTCGCCGGGTTATGTAGGTGATACAAATGAACAGACCATCGCTGATTATTATCCAGGTTACGCCGAACTATGGACAAAGCTTGGCAGGGCGCGCGGCTGGCCGCCGGTAACTAAAGCGCAGTTCGACTCGCTCAGAGGGCCCAAAGGTGCAATGGTCATTGGGGGAGCTGAACAGGTGGCTGAAAAATTGCTCGCTCATAGTGAGTCTTTAGGTGGCGTTGACCGGTTCACGTTTCAAATGGATAACGCCGGACTGAGCCATGTGCAGTTAATGCGTTCGATAGAACTGATCGGTACAAAAGTTATACCGTTGGTAAACCGCCATTCTTAAGGTTAGATTTGGTGAAAATCGATTGCTTTTGAATGCATTTTGTCTACGCCTCTAGCGCGTATTATCTAACAGGCTCTGGGCTTTCTTGAAATGGCTTGCACCCTGGCTGACTTATCTTATCGATTTTCGGCCAGGATGCTGGCCTACGGGCTGGTAGATAAGGGTGCTCTTTGCCAGGATTAGATCGATAATCCACCGCTTCAATTGAAAGCGGGCTGCTTAGGCAATAATACAGTTGGAAAAATGCAGCCGCACTTATTTACCAGTCAACAATCGGGGGCATAAAAAAAAGGATTCTAAAAAGGGCCATTAAAATTGCCCTTAGCAGCATCATATGCCATTTGGGCAATAATTTCGAATTTATTGAATCCTTTCGATAAAACCTGTCCGGTATTCCGATCCCCGTTTTGTTCAGGCGTTATTGTGTGGAATTTTATGTTACTATCTGCAAATTCAGCGGCCAGTTGTAAGGTAAGGGAATGGATAATACCTCTGGGCAGAAATATCTTTGAACTTTCGTCGGTTCTCCTAGAGTGGCTGATCAGGGAGGTGTCAATATTGATAACGGTGCCATTGCCCTGTTTAAGCATTTGTGGAATGATCCCCTGGGTAATGAAGAAAGCTCCCTTCAGGTTTGCATCTATAAACCGGTCAAAATAAGCTTCATCAATATGAAAGAATGGTCTACTAGAGAGATCACTGGCGCTGTTTATTAATACGTCGATCGAGCCAAATTTTGCAACTGCGGTAGCCAATAACTTTATACCGGTAATTCTGTCGATGGCAGTACCTACTGCCATCGCAAGGTTTTCGCCACCGCCAAGTTCCCGGAAGGCCTGAATCGATTTTTCAGCAGTAGGCAAATTGAGCACTACGTTATCTCCTTCTTTTAAAAAATATCTGGCTATTTCCACCTCAATGCCCGATGATGCACCGGTAATAAGTATAGTCTGTTTCTTCATTACCGCCTAAGTAAAGCAAGATTTTTCAAGAGCATGTGTGATCTAGATCACTTTCTGAAAGAAAACTTAAGATTTAATGGTGCAAACCATATAGGGTTTTAAAGCCGGCTAAGTGTTTCTCTTGAAACCCCAAGATAAGCTGCGATCAGGTTTTTAGGAACGGTATTATATAATTGAGGGTATAATTTTAAAAGTTCTTCGTAACGTTGCTTAACGTTATCATTCATAAATGACAATAATCTTTTTTGAGCTGCAACGTACCCTTTGTTAGTTCTCCACCTGAAAAAGTGTTCTACCTGATGAAGTTCATTGCATACCTTTTCCCTGTCCTGGTTACTTAAACAAAGCACTTCACAATCGCTGATACAATCTAGGTTGAGGGTAGCTTTATTATGAGAATACAAAGCATTAAAATCTGATGCCCACCATGTGGACATGGCAAACTGAAGAATAAACATTTTCAGGTCATCGTTGATAAAAAACAATTTCAAACAGCCTGAGATTACGAAATATTCGCAATTTACTGTATCCCCATGGGAAATTATAGCCTGTCCTTTTTTGAAATTCTGTTTTTTGAAATGCGAAAAGAAATAATCAAACTGTTCGTCGCTAAGGACGGCCGTTTTAGTGATATGATCTCTTAACAATTCTTTAGCATCCATAAAATCCAGTGATCCACAATAGTACAATTTTTATAGATAAATTAAAAACTGTGGTATTAATATGAATCCTTTCCAGAACATGAACAAGGCAAAGTAAAATAAAATCTGGACCCTTTGTTTAGCTCGCTTGCTACCCAAATCCGACCATGGTGTTGTTCTATTATTTGTTTTGTCAGATATAAGCCAATTCCATATCCCTCAACCAATTTATTGCTTACTTGTTCTACCCTGTAAAATCTGCCAAATATTTTTTTCTGATCAGCAGGCTTAATACCTATTCCATGATCCTGGATCTCTACCTGCACATAGTTTTTTTTCATATTGAAATCTATTGTAACCTTATCTTTTTCAGAGGAGTATTTTATCGCGTTACCTAACAGGTTTTGAATTACTTGGGAAATTTTCTCCCTATCGGCAAACACTAACATTTCGGCAACCGGCTTAAGCCAAAGAAACCGATCCGGATGTAAGAGGCGCAGGTCAGCAATCATTTCCTCAAATAATTTTTTTATATCAAAACTCTCTAAACTAGAACCATCCCCAGCTATGACAGCCGGCGATTCCAGATAACGGTCAATCATCTTGCCCATTTTTCCGGACTGCAGCTCAGCTTTTTTCAATAACTCCTGAATGAGGGGATTACCTGTCATATCGGCCTCACGCAAACATAATTGTATATACATTTTCATAACAGATAGTGGTGTCTGCAGGTCGTGGTTAACAATTGCCAGGTAGTCCTGTTTTAAAAGTTCAAGGCGTTTCCTTTCCGATATATCTTCGATCGACCCATGTATTTTGGGTAAAAGATCTGATCTACCCAAAGCGCATGCCCCGGTTACCCTAAACCATTTAAGGCAATGCTTATTGGCCGCGGCAAATGGCACTTCTATATCAAAAGGGGCATATGTTTGCAAAGCCAGATAAAAGCTTTCCGCCACCCCCTGGCTATATTCCCTAGGCACCAGGGCCATCAATTCGCTTTCTTTAATGCCTCTACCGTTTAAAGCCGGGATTAACTCTCTGCATCTCGTACAGACCACCAGTGCGTTTGTTGAAAAATCAAAGGTCCAGGTTCCTGATTTCAAAGAATCGATGGCAAGCTGCAAGCGCTCAACTTCATCGCATAGTGAATGTTCACTGTCCCTATTGTACTGAATGGATGATATTTTTATGTTACGCCCTGTAAGACAGGTTTCAGGAGCTCCTGCAAATGGTATGCTATAGTTGTTCTGCATGGGTATTAGATAAAATTTTAGCGTTTGACCCGGTCCAAACCGCTTCAGATCAGGCAATGGTATCCCGTTTTTTACCAGTCAAATTAACCGGCTAAAAAAGACAGTCATGTCCGGTTAGAGATTGAAGGCATACGCCACCCGAAGCCCAGAAATTTTTCCGATTTGCCCGTTTCATAAAATTTGGTGTTGGCTTCCAGCCTAATGCCTGCATCTATATAATTTTTCCCGCCAACGGGCAATAGTATCCCTACTTGGGGTGCATATACAAACGAAGCAGATTTAACGCCCTTATCGTTATCTATCAGGAACGATGCACCGGCTTCTCCCTGTACATAGAATATTTTCACAGGGAAATATTTCAGACCAGCTTTAACCGGGATCAGCTGAATATCATTCAAACTGGAGCTGTTCTCTGCAAAAATGCTATTGTACCCAGTATTTAAGGTAACATATAGCTGATTGTTGATGAGCGGGAAATCGGCCTGGGCGGACCCTCCAAAACTCCACCTGTATCCGTTTCGTAACGATCCTACAGGAATGCCAGCATCAGCACCGATACTAAGCCTGATACCGGATCCATTAGTAGCTGTTTTTGTGGTAGATTGAGCTGTTGCGGTCTGTCCCAGGAATGAGCACATGGCTAGTGCAAGAACACTGATTTTAATTGAATTTTTCATGATGTATTTATTTATATAAAAGAAATTGTTAAATGCTATTTTAAATGGGTGATCAGTATTCTCAGGGCTATTCTGTAAAGCTTTTTTACTGCCCTTACGATCGGCTTTACGCCTTTTGTAAAGATTAGATGATTTGAAGAACCGTTATTTTGATCTTTAACCGTTTCATCAGAAGCAAGCGATACATATACAATTGTTATTATACATATTGCCATCATCAGGCGGGTAATTATGTAGAATGTATCCATTATTTTGATTTTAGTTTATGTTGATTTAATTGATAAAACCCTTTATCACTGACTCTCTTCGGGTTCGTTATACTAAGCGCGTGCCAAACACACAAATCGCTTTTAATCAATTAATTAAACTTTAAATTTCAAATAAAAAATGTTTTAATTTCGTTTTTTCGCAGGTTTGCTAACGAAATATGGAGGTCTGGAATGGGATATTAAATACAATATCAACGCGATCAAGGCTGGTGTATCGGAGTGAACGCAGGTTTCAGATCTCCAATTCTGGGATACGGGGGGTATCTAAACGCTATGGGATCACAAGTATTCCACAGAAAAAGAGATTTTATTTTGAACTATAAATGCAAAAGAGGGTGTATCATTTTTTCAAAAAATGAACGCCCGCTTTTTTTTGTATTTGTCACAGCCTTCGATTTCCGTCTGTTGCAGCTTTATAGGTATCTGTTCCATTTCGACAGGGCATCGTACAATATTTGATTTTGACAATGAGATAAGTCTAGTGGGAAATCAATTGCGATTACTTCACTTTGAGGTGAAAGCCGCAGAATGAAAAAACCGACCAAATCATAGTGATCACCGCATTTTACCACAAGCTAGCAAAAAGAACTGTATGTCAGCTCAATCGAGCTACAGAAGAAAAAGTTCGATGGCTTTGTAATGACCTGGGCATCGAATTTCATGTCATTACACAAATTTCATTGACCACTTTAAATTTATCTCTTATATGAGTCTACCTAACCAACTTTCTACAGATGCTTACCTGGTCTTGATTTGATATTTATTTTGTACAGATTCCGGCTATTTCCGTATCTTTATAGTAAAGAATTTGCACTTAAAATAAATAGAGGTGAGCATTTGGTGACTGAAGGCATAAATAGAATTACAACTCGCTGATTTACAGATATATAAAACAAAAGTTTCGACTACCTTCGGCTCCACTGGAATCAGTATCAAAAATCACTGAAAAACATTAAAAGCCTGCAAATCAACAATTTGCAGGCTTTTGTTTTTTTGGTATTTAGTGGCTTTTTTGACCAAATAACGCATATACGAGGTGCGTCAAGAGGTGCGTCAAACAGAAAATTTCCTGACGCACCGAATTTGAATAATCCAAGCCTGCAAATTTTAAGGCTTCGGCTGAAGTGGGGTAAGCTTCTACGATTGTACCCAATCCGTGCCATGCTTTTTCTTTAACTGAAAAGAAACTGTGTGTACCGTTGTTATAATTAAGGTTATGTGACATGATGAAAAATGTTTAGGTGAAAAAATGAACCGATAAACCATTAAAAGGGTAAATCCTTGTCAAGCCCATCAAAGGTGCTGTTCGCTGATACTTCGGCCGCTTTGCCGCTATTCTGTACTGCACTAGCTGATGTGCCGCGCTCTGCCAAGCCTCCTAAAAGTTTAACCTCCGAGGTATGGAAAGTAAGCGATGCTTTCGCCTCACCGCTTCCGCTGATGTAAGCATTTACCCCTACACGGCCGTATAGCTGTACAAGCCCCCCTTTTTTAAGGTATTCGGCAATCCCCGAATTAAGCCAGTATGAGCAGTCAAAGTAGGTGGTCACCTTTTTGGTTTCCCCGCCACTTCGGTAACTGTCATTTACGGCAATTGAAAAGTTTACCACTTTTCTGTTTCCATTTACGGCTCTAACCGCTGCATCTGCCGTCAATCTTCCTGTAATTTCCATTGTTAAAAAATTTAAGTTTTACATTTTCTTGTCTCTTTCCCTTTCCCCAAAAAATCTTTTCAAAAGAAAAAACGGAAAAAAAGAAAGTACAGAATTGCGGGAAAGTGGAGAGAACGGAGCGCTATAAGTCCCTTCAGGGTGACGAGGCTTTAGCCGAAGCATTATGCGCGCGCAGAAAAAGGAACGACCGATATTCACGCCCTTTTTATCCGTTTCGAATGAAAAGCAATTTGCATTTAATCTATATTAACTCAGAAACGATGAATGAAAGCAAGCCAACTAAACTCAAAGGAGCACTTGTTGGTCTTTTCAGCGAGGGAACCTTTGTCTACACTGTAAAGGTTTCTTTTTTACATGGAAAGCATTGACAAATAAAAAGGCTCAGAAGATTTCTGAGCCTTAAATTCATATGGTATAAGTTAATAATATGGTGGTATATCAGCCATAGAAGCTGTTAATGTCGATTGATTTAAAAGTGAGGCCCAGGAATCATTCAACCTCAAATTTTGATAAACTTTTTTGTTTAGCTATTTCATCAATAAGACGATAAAACGTTGCGCTCTTTTGGAAAAGTAGAACCATTTTTTTTTCTGCAACACGGAAATCCTCGAGCAACTCCTTATTCTTTTTGCGTACATAAAATGTTTCAAAATAACTGCAACCATTTTTAATATCATAAGTATCGATGATATAGTAATCTGAAGAGGGTAATTTGTTATCATTATCTGCATTAATATTAGAAATAACGTACATAAAATCCTTATCAATACAGGACATCCGGTTCACGATCAGCGGTGGTTTGCTAAATTGAATTATGGTATTGTTAGCCAAGGAATCTATCCTGGGAAGACGCTTAATGGTATCAATGGTGTGATATTGTTTCTCATTCAAATCGTCTGTAACGTTAAATATCCTATTGGAATAATAATTAATATAAAAAAAACTGTTCCGCTTATTCAACAGAACTCCGTCTTCCTGCAGGGCGTCAAAGAAGTATCTGGAGTCAGTGTGTGTCTGAGTACCATCTTTATTGAACATCACTTTACTGAATACTAATTTTTCGGTTTCGGGACTTTCTTTGAGTACAAAGAACTCATCCGGGGAAGTTCTAACAGCTTTATCTATATAGGAATCAAATACATAATATTGCAATATTTTTTTTGTCCCGTAATTATAACTTGTAATTCGCCTACTGTTACTCTCCAATACGTCAATACTGGAACGATTAAAAGGGTTTTCAGCAATTTCAGCTATTGATGATGGATCAAACAAGGAATTCAATTGTATTCGCTCCATCTTTTTATTTCCCGTGATCTGTATTAGCGAGCCTTCATTCAGATCCCTGATTAACAGGGTATCCTTTTTATAAGAGATAATCCTATATTCGCCTCTGTCAATTATATAATCGTTCAGTAATTGTAGGGCGCCAGACGATTTAACTCTCTGAAAGCCTCCATTTGTAACGCCTTTTATAAAGAACAGGGATGGGTTTGACCACAGTAAAATAACTACCGATATAAATGAAATTGCCAATAGGGCAACTGTCCTAAGTGTTTTATTGTTCATGTACTGACCTACGGGTTAAAATCCCCTTTCATTATTTTCATTGGCCCACCTGGAATGCGTATTACCACACAGGATTTAGTACCATGCCTTTTACAGGAACCTAAATTAATATTTTCTTTTTCTCCAGGCTGAAAGCCCACTGCGATGCCCGCTAACATTAAGACGCTGGCAAATAGTATTTTTTTTTCAAAACTGCTTAGCTTATTCATTCTGTATTTTTTGTTTTAATCATTATAAACCCGGTCCCGGGTGCTTTAAAGTTATAATCAAATACTGCTTTCGAATTTTCTAATTTCCCCCAGGGCGAAATCAAATTAAAAAATAAGATAGGTTGTTCCATAAAGTATTCGTTGGAAAGATATTTTATCTGACTAATCTTATTTTCCCTACAGAAAGTTATTAATGGTTTAACCGATAAAAAGTGCGCTGAAGTTTCGACCTGACCATGTCCCATGCTAAATTTTCCAGGTTTTAGGATGGTATTTTTCTGGTGGTAAATATTGATTACATTAAACCCAACCAAAACTGAAGCTACAAGTAATACAGCCATCAGCGGTACCGCAGCCCGCAGCTTATTTCCGAATCTAAGGCCAATATATATGATAATCGTTAAGTAAATTGCACCGTAATATCTAAAGGAGCAAGCTGTCGTGTAGAGGCTTAAAAAACCTAGATAAGACAAAATTATGAAAGGCCACACGGATTGAAAACCGGCATACCAGTCTTTAATCAACTGCAGGATTGCAATCAAAAGTAAACCTACGCCCGCGCAGATCAAGATCTGCTGTTCCAAACCCTGAGTCCGCAATGAAAAGAAATGAAACAGCACGGTGAAGTTTGTGATCAGTTTATAAAATGCCAAACCATGAAAATAAGCGAAGATTAAGGCAAAAGATAGTAAAAGAGCAAGTGCGTTGCGATTATTAACCCATTTAAAACTAATTTGGCCCCTCAATTTTGACACTTGCAAAATAGCCTTTCCTTCAATGATCAAAACGCCTGAAACAAGGCAGAAAATAATCACAAGGTGTTTAAACATTTCATCCGAGAGGTACCGCATTGATAAAAACAAGACTAACATGTTTATCGCGTTGAAGAACAACAATATTAAAATGTTATTTAAATAGCTGCGCTTTCTGGCTATTGACCATAATGCCACACCAAATAGGCAGGAGATAGGCAGGCATGAAAACAATATATGGTTATAACTTCCGGCCAAATTAATCAATAAGAAAAATATAACTCTGAATTGAGTGAGACGACATCGGTCATTTACCAGATTTCCAATGCTCACAAAAAATAAGACCAAGAAAAATGGGCCAAATGAATTAATTTCCCAGGCAACCCTAGGAGAAACCAGAAAAAAAGCTGACTGAGTAATCCCCAAAAGCAATATAACTGCCGAGAATTTCAACCTCCATTTCCACATTGCACTAACCAAAATTAGCATGGAAAACAGGTTAAATATTACCCCGGTGATTCTCATTTGAAGAATACCTGCTCCAAACCAGGTGAAGATGACCGAAGAAAAATAGGATTGCAAAATACCTGTGTAGGTATTCATTCCGAATATTTGTTTAATCCCCTGCTGGTTATAGCTGTCAGCCGTCAATCCAAACCAGGCTTCGTCTCCATGTAGTCCAGGCAAGTCTGTTAGGGCAAAAACCCACATAAAAACCAAATACACAATCACTATTCCAATTAACATCAGCAGCATTGTGTTTATTTTGCCTTGAATTACTTTGGTTAACTGCTCCATAGCTAATCCTCCACAATTTGATAAAGCATAAGGGTCCTGTCGCTATGGCCATACCCGAAAAATTCTTTTAACCTGTCTGTCCATGATGGAGAACCGACCCTTACAAGTTTTGTATTAAACACATTCAATATATCCTGATATTTATTCAGGTCAAACCTTTGCAGGATGATGTAATTTTTCTCTTTGGGATTGACCTCGAACATAGCAATCAGTCGATTCCTGAGTTTTTTGCTCTTTACGTTTCTATTCGCATAAAATTTCTGCTTTACAGTTATTGGATGATAGGGATCACAATTCCCAAGGGACCAGAGGACAATCTGTGATCCCTGGAGATCGTGCTGAATAAATGAAGTTATATTCATTTTACCTTCATCATCCGCCGGAGTCCATATTGTTACAGCAATTAAAAGCGTATTGACGCCGATAAATAACCATATGAGAATATTTAAAGACCATTTGCCCCTGCCCCACCTACAGGTTTCGATCATCTTGCCATATGCAGTGAATATCATATAAGGGACAAAATTTGCCAGCGGAAATATAAACCTGAGTTCTTTGTGCGGTGTCGCAAAGTGAACGATCAAAAATGGGATGGAAATCCAAACGATGTAATCCTTTGGTTTTAGTACCAATAAGATTAGAAAGCTGACAAATATAACCAGGGCTATTGGAGGAGTTGCCACCTTAAAAATCTCTATGATATAATAGTCCCATGAAGAAACACCGTAATTTGAGGCGACATCTTGTAAAATATTGATCTGAAAATAATTCAGAAAAGTAAAAACGAGTGAACCGTAGAACCAATAGTCTATCAATATCCCCAATATCAACACCGAAATTGCACCATAAAATAGCTTAAGGATTTCTTTAAACCTGCAGCGTTCGATTATAATAAGCCATGCAATAAAACCAGCGCTTAAAAAAGCCGTTTGAAAGCGGAACAGGAAGCAAAACCCCATTAGTAGGCCTATAAATAGGAATTTGTTTTTATGGTCTGAAAAGTATACTGTTATAACTGAAAGGAAAATCAGCCCTGAATATGTTTCAGAAGCATACCTGACATTGATGTATGGAAGAAAAACAAGGAAAAATGAAAGTAATAAATAGATGTTAGCGCCCCTAATGTTATTGTCTTTTAATTGTGATTTCACGAATTTATTGATACAAAAAACGGCTAGTAAACCTGTTAAGATGCGAAGTAGCATCATTTTTAAATAAGGATCCGCTAAACCTATCCCATTAAAAATTTTAAACAGGCCATAGGTAATTGTTGGCTGGATGGCCGGTCTAATCTGAGCAGCATATTCCCATGCAAGATCAGAAGCTGCGTTGACGCCCATTTTGAACTGTGCGAACTCTATAATTTGGTAATGCTCATCGGCATGGTGATAACCAGTACTGAAGACGGCACTTAAAGTGAAAATTAAGATTGCGAGATAAGTAATGGTTTTCTGGTTCATATTCATTATTTTGTTCATCTGAGTGGCGTTTATGGGATTTCTAAACTAAAGCTAAGACAGCTATCTCCCGTTATAAAACATTGTACCCCTTACTATCCAGGTATACCTTTGCTGCTGCTTTTATCCGGTAGCCATCTTCGGAGAAAGATTTCATCGGCGAATTGATGATCTCAATAGCGATATGCTTCGCATTTAGGCTATCATTTCGCTTTTGGTAGAGATTTAAAAGATAGGATTTGGCTGTCAGCCTGGAAGGAATGGTAAGCTGGGCAATATTGTACATATCCTCAGCCTTATCAAAATTCCCCTGTTTTTCGTAACAGGCCCCTTTAAGTAAATAGGCATCAACATTTGGCCGTGCAAGCATGCTGCTATCGACAAGTTTAATGCTCCGAGTATAATCCCCGCTTTCAAAGTGAGCCTTGGCCAGCTCAAAGAGAAAGTTTCCATTTTCATGCAGTTCTTTTTGTATCGCCACCAGTTTTGGTTTCACATACTTCCCTCCTGTTCTAGCAACATTTAAATTATGCCAAATCTCTATTGCCGCATTTTTATGATATACTTTTTCAAGCATCGCAAAGCTTATAAAACACAGAACAGCTGCCGATATTTTTGTCCACACCGGATTGATGTAGATGTGAAAGTGATTCGGGCTAAGGTTAGATAAAGCTGCGAGGGATATGATTACCAAAGCCAAAACCGGGAGACTGTGAAAGGAATATGAGAACAATGAAAAAACAAGAGCACTGCCCAAAGTAGCCTTAAGCGCTTGCGTGAAGCCTGATTTGGCCCCGACCTTGCAAGCGTACACCGAATAGATTAGATAAAGGAAGCAGGTGAAACCGATTAGGCCTGCTTCAACTAGGATTTGCAGAGGTTCATTGAAAACATTATTAGGCAAGTCAATCAAATAGGCCGATTGAAGGTCAAGTTTGTTAGCACTAACATAGCTTTGCTGCCAGGCCTGATAACTCACTGGAAAATCACCAAATCCAACACCTGTTAAAATGTAGTCTTTCAGGTTGGACAAGGTTATTTTCCAGATGATTAAACGCCCGGAAATGGAGTCTGTCTTGAGCAGAATTAAATAAACAAAGAAAACAATAACAGATATCGCAGCGACAATGGTAAGATAGAAGTTGAATACTTTTTTGAGGTAATTTTGTTTTAAAAGACCCCGGGCAATGAAGGAGATCATTACAAAAATAATGGATAACAGACCTGCCCTGGATTGCGAAATTGAAATCACAGCAAAGACACTGACAGTGAGGAATAACCGGATACCGATGCTTCTGCCGTTTATCCATATCAGTATAGGGTAAACTGCAATAATAAAACAGGTTGAAAGGGCTGAATTTCCGAGAAACCCATGAAAATTCAGTGGATCAGGGTTTCTAAAGTAATTAATGCAGGAATACATCAACTCTATTCCTGCCGCAAAACCTAAAAATTTTATCCAGCTGATCAGTTTCTCTTGCCAGCTATAAAGGCGAACAATTAGATATAAACTCGCTAAACAGAGGGTGTTAATCAGAATTTCGTTAAAAAAAAGAAACCGCGAATTTAACCTCGAACAGAACAGTACGCCAAGAAGTGCCGCAAATGCCAGATCAATATGATTTATGCTGAGTCTGTTTCTGTTAGCAGTGAGTTCATAACCAAATATAAGGATGAGCGTCAGGCTGATAATTACAGCAAAATTATAGTGGCCTGTCTGGTAAGTGAACGAATTATATAAATAACTGTTCTTAAAAAAAATGCAGTAAAAAATAACGGGTATCAAAGCCCCATGTAATGTAATTTTAAAGCGTTTTAATCTTGCAGAGAGGTGAGGCGTTATATTTATCATTAATCAGCTTTGTTATCTACTTAGCGTAAATGAGTGCTATTTTATCTTTAAGCATTTGATCTGAGTCCGGCTTACACGTAAACATGCATGCAGCATGCCCTAGATCAGCCAATGCGGGGCTTATTCAGGTAAAAAATATTTACAAAATTAATTGCTGCTCTAACCTCACGATTTTTTTCCCCCTTTCCTTATGATCAGAAAGCCACATATGCTTGCAAATAGAGCCAAGAAGAATACCCAGGATAATTTATAAATTTTCAATGTAAGGAAAGAGAAGGGACGATCAAGAATGATTGCAAAGATCTGACTGACACAGTATATTGTGCCAAACATGAACAGAAACATTCCTAAGTATACGGTAATCCTTTTTGATAAATTCATGATATCTGATTTAGAAGTGTTAGATATTTTTTTTACTTTTTAATTTGATAAGTCTGGATACTCATTGCAAACCTTTTACCAAAATCATTAGCTATTGTGATCGCCTCCGTGGTTAAAGTTGATGCACACTGCATCACGCGCCGTCCGGTTTCAGTTTGATTAAATTTTATAATATTAACCAGATCATCCTCTGAAAGATATTTGCGGTAAATTGGATATAATTTCATAGGATACTCCTTGTCATAAAATTCATATAATTGTTTTTCCAACTCTGCCCATAATTGTGGAGAGAGCGTATTTCCGGGCCGGTTCTTCATTTGGTCCAACATTTTCTGAAGCCTACTCTTTGTCGATTCCACAGTTTGGGAACTATTTAGCATTTGGGTCAAAAGCTTTTTGTAAGTTGAATCCGATTGTGCTTTCACTGATAAATTTACGGCAATTAACAGCAAAACAAGTAATATATATTTCATCATGTTGATATTAAATTTGTTATTAACCAACCCAAAGGCCGGACGTAAATTCCTGGTAAATGTAGATTTGTAAAAAAACCTCCAAAAAATAGAAGCAAAAAAAGAAATAAGAAAATTTGGGAAAAAATTTGAACAAGGTAATCGCAGTTACAAAAAAAATGTATTGTAATGCCATCCATTTATATTCAAACAATCCGGTTGCAAAAAAAACTAAAGTGAATACCAATAAGACTAAATAGATTTCTTTCGTTTTAAATACTACTGTGCGAACTAACCAAAGCAGGAACCATATGGCAAAGGGTGTAGCAATCATGTGCCGGTTGATGCTCCAAATATTGGACCGGTTGTTTGAGTACATCGTAAATATAGTATCGAGCAACATTATACTGAAGAGGTAAACAATAGAAAATAAAGTTGCGCGGTCGACCAACAAACCTTTACCTTTTATTTTCCCCCAGCCCCAGCGGATAAAAATTATCAACGCGAGAACACCAACCAGAAATGCTATGGAATCTATTCCTAGTGTCCTTGCGGGAAATGTTGTTGTCAATGGAAAATGGGGCATCCTCCATTCCCTTCCCCAATACTTCTGAACCTCAACAAAATAAAACCATTTACCTGTGCCCAAGTAATGAATGAAAAGTGATGCGATTAATCCAGCTATACTCCAAAAGGAACAAAAAAATACATTTTTTATCCGCTCTTTTCCAGAGATATCCCTGTTGTTGAATAATTCACAGACAATAATAGCCGGTATAACCAGTATAGATACAGACCTTACTAATGAAAGGCCGAATAATCCAATGTACTTTATTCCATAGTTGTCTTTGTTATAGCCGACCAATATCAAGGTACCAAAAATAAAAAACAGGGACTCTGAGTATGGAACAAGAAAAAAAATTGAAGTTGGGAGTGCTAGGATGAATAACAGCTCAGCAGGGCTCACCTTCCTGTCCCACAAAAGTTGTGTTATCGATCCGATAAAGAGTAACAGATTTATGATGCTGACTGTTACTGTAGAACAATTTAGCAACTTCCAAAACAAGGGAAAAAGCGGAAAAAAAGCAACATTACTGGTAGCATTAGGTATAATATAGTATCCGTGCTCTTTAATCATGTTATACCAGTAAGCATCCCAGTTCAGCAGGTTGTGTGAGGTTGGGAGTTTTCTAATAAAACTATATTGGAACAAAAGATAATAGAAACCCAGGAGCAATCCAAAGTGAAATATGGCTAAATAGAATGACTTTAATTTCATTTATGTTTTTTTATAAGCGCAGCTAGGCATGGCTGCGCTTTTAAAGTCAACTATAATAAATAGGTATTCTGTTTAGCTTTAATTTGATGGTTGATTACATCCCAGTTACCCATACAAATATTATAAGCACGGAGATTGTACACATGATCGCTATAAAGCGTCGCTAAAATGGCCGCCTCAGCTATGGCAAAAAGCGCTTGTGCTCCTTCTATACACAACGGGGCTGCCGGAGCAGTCTCAAGACAGGCGGCAACAGCAACCACATATACTGCTGTAGCTGCGGCAGTTTGAATCATAGCATTGGTTTCGCTCTGGTCTTCTGCTGCATCATAAGCGGCGTAACAAGCAGCATCATTCCCACCACCACCGCCTGGTTCCTGTATTTTTTTGTAAATACTGGCGGTTTTTCTAGGCTGCTTAATATGGTTTAACTTAAATGCCTTCAAAAAAATCTTTGACCATTCGTCCTGGCTCTTACCCTTAAGTTCCGGATGGGCCTTTAATAATTTAACGATTATGATTGCCTGGTCACTGAATGTATCAAACAGGGGCTCAAAGTCATTTTGCATTCCCAACTCCGAATAGGTTTTTTTCAGGTCATTTTTAGTTGGGTCTTTTGGTAATTTTAATGCTTTTAGTTTTTTGTTCTGTAAGGAATAAACATACGAGTTAGTCTTTATTAAGCTCATATTTTTATTTAATTTATCAGTCAACTCAAGCATATCCTTATCACCACTTAAATCCAGTACATTCCGCAGACTTGGTTCAAGGTTCGCCAAAGCCTGTCTGCGATCACTGTTTGGAGAGAACTGACTTGTTTCGTTAAAAAAGTCTTGCCTTTTACAACTAATGGTGATGCCGACAGATAAAAGGACAATAATAAATGCTAAAAAATAGATGTGATTCTTTTTCATGAGAACGATAATTTTGGTGGCTATTTGGTTAATTTGAAGCAAATTACTAAAACGTTTTAGATTTCCAAAAATTTTAGGATATTTTTTTTTTAAAAAAAATAATCTATAAAAAGGGTTTAGCTAAAAATAGGCAATAATGTTCTCCCTAATTTAATTACTAAGGCCAATTAAAATAGGAACACCAGATTGAAAGCTGCGCGACAACAATCCCCGAGCTTAGCTGATAATAACTACTATAAAGGAATAAATATTTTAGCGAAAAG
>Ga0157370_10000710_pt1 | contig 41731 bp, 35 predicted proteins | sample C35metaG_FD_113463 | JGI IMG/M metagenome (GOLD analysis project Ga0157370, IMG submission 113463) | Corn rhizosphere microbial communities from Kellogg Biological Station, Michigan, USA - C3-5 metaG | ecosystem: Host-associated > Plants > Roots > Rhizosphere > Soil | place: USA: Michigan...
AGGATCATTCCAACTCCTGGGCACATGCCTGGACATATATCTATTTATCTTTACCGAACCAAAACACTCATTGCAGGTGATGCATTGGTTATAGAAAATGGCCATCTTAATATTGCCAATCCACAGTACACGCTAAACCTCCCGGCAGCGATTAGGTCCATTGAAAAGCTTATTGAATTAGAAATTAATGAATTGATTTGTTATCATGGCGGAATAGTGCGAAAAAATGTGAAGCAACAACTCATTGACTTAAGAAAAAGCATATTTTAAAATTTCGCTGAGATGCTACAAAAAATCAAGAAATTTAGTCTCATAACAAACCAAGAAGGAGGCAAATCTTAGCCCCCTTCTACATAATCAACTTTTATTTTATATCAGGGGTAATGTCCTATCTCACATTAATATTCAAATCTTCCCCAATGAATTTGTGTGGCAAATTAATTAGATTAAGAATTTTTAATATTTAGCAGAAGTTTCTACTTAAATAGACTCATCTGTATTGATAAAGACAATATCTTTCAATTCGTCTTCAGTTGGCGGTTCAAATTCATTTTCCATGTAATGAAACATAGCTGGGCTCACTTCAAAAGAATAAGTTTTGCTCTTATCAGCGTTCCGCTTCATAACACGTTCCAAACGAGTCGGCAATTGTGCGTTAATATAATGTAGTTGGGTTGAAATCCCATGCTCTTTTGCCAACCCTAGGTATAGACTTCTATTTTGCACCTTCATAAAACCAAGATCCAAAATTACATTTCCACCTGTCTGAGCTATTTTTACTGCAGTGGACCATATTCGTTGCTCACATCTGTGCACTCTTATCATTATCCATCCAAAATCCATCGGTACTGGAAGGTCTGGACCAAACAATTCCTGCATCCAATCATCAATTGAGAGGTGAATTCCATTAATTTTTTCTGCTAAATTCATGGAGTAAGTAGATTTCCCGGCACCTTGCGTGCCAATTATTAATTGTATCATAAATCTCAGTTATTATATCTTCTTCTCATTTACATGGCGTGTTCCAGAAGTACACACCCCTAAATCATTAGTAAGTTTTTTCGTGATTTCTATTGGATCGTTTTGCTGCTTTTCCATTTCTTGCGCCAAAGCTATATCCATATCGCTACCTGCAAGTAATTTATTTATGATGCCTTTGCGATTTTGAGCTGAATGATTCTGGCTTAATTTAAAAGTATGATCGAGTTTGAGTACTTCCAGCTCAAATCCGACTATTGCTTTTAGATGTTTTTTAATGTAATCTTTATCCATCCTTCCAAATGCCGCTGGGCTGCTATCCGGAGATTCATATATATCAGTCAAGTCTTTTACCGCTTGGTAAGTCCCAGCTTCATCTAGCATTTTAATCCTGCCTTTTGCCTGTACCGAAAGATAATTCCAAGTTGACACCGAACTTGGTTTTTCATAAACAGAAGCACTGATGTAAGCGTGTGAACCACTGAATAGCGCCATTACTGATTCATTGATACTGAACGCACGGAAATGATCTGATTTTCTCATGATATGGCCAACCAGCAGGATCATATCACCTATCCTTTTTACAATTACCGGTACCTGGGTGGCAACAGGAAATTCCCCATCGTTACCTATCAGGGTAATAAAAGGATTTGCAAACATAAATGCCAATACCTTTTCACTATCCTCTTCCTCAAAAAATGGTGATCTATACATATAGTCAATTGTTATAATTTTTAAAGATAGAGACAATGAACTGAGCAGAAAGGTTACAGGGCCTATCCAACTTTCCATTAAATTACTCATAAAAGAAAAACTCATCAATACACAAATTGCTTATGAAGTAAGCTTCAATACCCCCTTCCTATCTCACGAAAAGCTTTATAAAACAATGTGGCATAACGCCATGGGAATACTTAGGGTATTTGAAAAAGAAATAGCCGGAAAAATCGTTTACCAGCTATTTTCAAAATTGGGGAGAAGGAATGAAGTGGGTTATCTGCTTAAAACAGAATCAAGTACTCAAATTCAACGAAATCTCAACCAGTCCTCATAATGCATTTCAAATTTAGTCTCTCCGTTAGCATAACTTCCGATAGGAGTCCAGCCTTGAAAATTATAGAATCGTTCTGCCCGGGTACCCGGGGATGTCCCCAACACCACCGTATCAGTGGTTTGTTCAAAATACCAATCGATCATTAGCCTGTGCAACTCCTTTCCAATCCCCTTTTCTGCAAATTCTGGATCAACAAATAGCGCCCAAACACTTCTTTCCATGAGGTCTATAATAGAGAAACCCACCACTAGCCCATCCACTTCACAAACCCATCCCTTTCCTTTCTCGGAAATGTAATATGCTACATCTTTATCTGGAACAAGATTAGGATCACTTAGTGTATTCTCTTTCACCAAGTGTCTCACTATCTGCATCTGTTTTATATCTGAAAGTTCCGCAGTTCTAAAAATCATAATCACAAAAATACAAATCCTAACCATTTTTTTTTCGAGGGATTAAAAGAATGGCGTGATATATTGTCCGTTATAGGATTCTGTGAGCGTATAAATATTGGCCTTGATTACACTGGCTATATTCAAGAACTCGAGTCAGCTGGATTTACGCTTTTCGGTTTACAACCGTAGTAGCAGATTACTCAATAACATCAAAAAAGACATGGGTTTATTTGATCTTGAACTTACTCCCATTTTACACATTGGTTTCCAGGATGGTCTTCAAATTGTTCATGTAATTTCGCATTGATCTTCTGGTCACAACATCAATATTTAACTTAGGTAAGCTGAAGCCCAAAGCATGCTTGACTATGCTCTGATCAAATTCGAGTCGATAAATGAACCGTGTAGAATCACCTTCGCAAATCTGCACACTCCGGGTACTTTTCAAGTAATGGGGATCACCATCAAGCGTTTGGTATAAAATCATATCATTTTGCTGAAACGCTATGCATTCCAGTCGGCGGATATATTGAGGGATCTTTCTGGAAAGAAAGGAGCTTTCCATTGCAATATTTCCTATTTCCAAGTCAGCCTGTGATGAAGTCAATATCACCTCTGTTCTCCATTCTCTGTCATTCCTCAAGTCAGAGATATAGTTATAAACGTCCTTATGGGGTGCATTGATGACGACTTGTATTGTTTGATCAATCATATTCTTACGTCTCTAAATTTGTGTAACCGATTAAAAAGGATTGTATTTACTTCACAGCTTTTTAACCTAAGAGAAGTCTGATGACTTGTTCTATCAACCCTCATAATTTTAAACCATATTCACACCGTCTCAAATAAGTAATAGACTATTCCAGTGCTCGGAATAGTCTATTGAGAACCTTTTAAGTTAGGCGCAGCAGCAAAGTGATTAAAGGCTGCTGCGCAGTACATCATTTAGGACGATCCTCTACAAATCCAGTTTTATGTCTTCCTGTCACTTTGAATGTAGCACCATCAATATTCAGGTCAAATGTGATCGAATCTGTAGGTGTACCCGATCCGGGACCAACAGTCCCATTTGTGATGATTCGGCCATTTGAAATGCTAAAACTTGTGTAAGGAGCCCCAACAGCGACATTAGTAACATTTGATACCGAGAAAGTCTGACTCCCAAGATCTACATTTATCTTTCCTTTGATTGCTATATTCTTCGTCCCAGCTCTCAGACCCGTACTTTGAATCCAAAACTGTTTAGCACTATTGTCTGCTGTATTGAAACTATACAAATTATATCGCTTCGCAGAATTGTCCACCGATACATGCCAGTCACCTGACATTTTTTGCATTACTGTTCCTCCATAATCTACGTCCTTTTTGCAGCTTGTAGCATATACGGCTGCAATAACCATCAACATTAAAGTCAATATCTTATTATTATTAATTTTCATCTGAATCTCTTTTGATTAAAAAACTATTTTCCCCACCAAACTTTGGTATAAATCGGCACCTCGGCTGGGGTATTGGTATTTCTACTTTTTTCATACTCTGGATAAACTAATCTTCTAGGAAAATTTCCCGCACCGGTAACACCTCTGGATGCATAAACTAAAGTACCCGGTTGGTAATCTTCCTCTGTTGAATATACAGGGCTAATCCTTGGGTAACCTGTTCTGTTTTGTTCAAAGAAAGCTTCCAAAGCATGGGAACCAAATAGTGACGCCCACTTCTGAACAATTATCTTTTCTATTTTTGTCTCCAGGTTGGCAGTTGTAGGGTATTTGTACGGACCAGCCAATAAAGTTGTAGGGCCAGGCAAGCCAAGATTTGTAAACGCTGCTGTTACTCCTTCATTGTACTTCAATTCCGCTCCTGAACCTCCATAGTAACGTTCCAAAAATTCTGCCTGCATGAAGCAAGACTCGGCTTTAGTGATGAACCAAACCGGTGCTGTAGGAGCAATAACAGGAACTACCGCATCAAAATATTCTGGGTGACTACTTTGATTCCAAAAATCACCTTGATTAATTGTAGGCACAGGGCTATCCACACCGAAATAAACCTGGGCCCGAGGATCCGCGTTTTGTTCCAGCCAGCTTACCAGCGTTGCACTCGCTTTTAGGTTATCTGTTGTATTCAGCCTTCTGAAGTTGTACTCAAACAAAGGATTACTTTTATTAGGAACATTCTCATACCCGGCCACACCTGCATTGGTGGTCAAAAATTTAGCATCTCCATCATACATTGCCTTGATACCCGCCTCAGCCTCCGTAGGTTTTACATAGGCCATTCTTAAGTACATTTTAAGCTTTAAGGTGTTTGCAAAACGCTCCCAGTTCTCCATCTGATCCTCAAAGGATGCATTGCCATTATCTCCAAAAACTAAGTCTATTCTACTGTCCGTATCTAGATGTGGTGTATTATGAAAGTCTTTTGCTAAGGCTGCATCGATTCCTTCAATCAATGATTTGTAGATGGTATATCCATCATCAAATTTGGGTTGCAAAAATGTACCAACCTTCAGGGCTTCAGTATAGGGAACTTTGTCAAACAGATCCACAAGAACCTGGTAGGTATAGGCCCGCATCACTGTAGCCATGAGATTATAACGCCAATCCTTTGCCACAACAGCTTTCTCAATTGCAAGCTGATAGTCCGCCAATGCTCCTGAATAAAGTTCCTGATAAGGGCTGTTTATAAAGGACGATGAATTTGGAACATCATAAGTGTCGAGACTAATGTATTGACTTGAAGAGTTATTTTGTGTCCAATGCTGAGACCAGATCCCGCCAACAATCGCTAAGTCCCCCCCTACTCTTCCTGCAGTTGAAATCACTCCTGAAGGGATTAGTGATTCAGGATTTGCCTTCTCCAGCAATGGCTTATTGGGATCTATGTTTATGTCTAACTTACTGCATCCACCACTACTTATGAGTCCAGCAAGTGAGCACACCATAATGACTTTATTTAAATTTTTCATTTGTATAAACAATTAATTGAAGATTAAAAGGTTAGATTTAAAGAAACGCCGAAATTCCTTGTGGATGGACCAGTTCTAAACTCTCCGAATTCACTGGAAAGGTCGTTACCAAAATTTGAAACCTCAGGATCTATGGTTATATTCTGTTTGGGCAACCAGGTAAGCAAATTCCTACCGTAAAGGGTGATCATCGCCTTGTCAGTTCCTATCCTTCTTGCAATGTTCTTAGGCAGGGAATACGCAAGCGTAACGTCTCTGAGCTTTAGGTATGTTTTGTCAATAATCCTATCCTTATAAGAAATTGCCCTTCCCAGGTTGGTATAATAATAGGAATAAACATTGTTTTCGGTAATCGGATTTGTATTCTCTACATAAGTCACTTTGCCCGCATTATCCACAACTTTTACCACTGAATTAGGCACAATAAACGTACGTCGGTCGTTAAAAACTGTATTTGCAGCATTACCCACAAAATTTAGCAAATCTGCTGTGCCGGAATAGAATAGGCCTCCCTTTTTAAAATCCAGCGTGAAGCCGAACATAAAATCCTTATAAGTGAAAGTATTGGTAAAGCCCATTACGAAATCGCGCTGAGAGGAGCCATAGGTTCCCAGATTAGGTGCAGAAGCGGGAAATCCATTTGAACTTACCACAATACGTCCTTCTGGATCATAAACTGGCACAGGAGCCTCAAATACGCCTAAAGGCTGACCAACCTTAGCCACAAATTGCGCATCAAATACAGCATTTAAGATTACCTTGCTCAGTCCATCCGGCAATTCGAGAACAACGTTTCTATTTCTTGTAAAGGTATATCCAATATTCCAACTCATATCATCAGTTCTTATCGGAACCCCGCTCAATGTGATCTCAATACCTCTATTACGCACCTTTCCGAAATTTACGACTCTGAGGTTTACACCAGTAGATGGCGCAGAGACAATGGGTAGAATCTGATCATTGGTAACGCGGTTGTAATATGAGAAATCCAGTCCTAGACGGTTATCGAAAAACTTTATCTCCGTCCCAAATTCAGTTTCTGTGCTGATCTCCGGTCTCAGTTTGGTATTATTTAAAGTATTAGAAATACTATACCCACCTACTCCTCCAAATGGGAATGAAGTATAAGCACCTCCACCCAAAAAAACATTGGTTTTAGTCAGCGTATTTAACACACTATAAGGATCGGTATCACTTCCCGTTTTACCATAAGCTGCTCTTAATTTGAATAAAGACAGTTTAGCATTGCTCATATCGATCATCTGAGACAGGATCAAAGAAAAATTGGCACCAGGATAAAAATAGCTTCTTTGCGCGCTTGGCAGGGTTGAACTCCAATCGTTTCTTGCATTCAAAGTCAAATAAGCAAAAGAATTATATCCCAAAGTGGCAGAGGCATAAGCACCGAAAAGCCTGCGCTGCTTACTGGTCTGACTGCTCGTTGGGGCGTTCCCTGAGTTATCAATCTGATATAAGCCAGGGATCAACAGATCTTCAATACCGGTATATAAAACTCTTGAACCCCTGTCATTGAAGTTTAAGCCGATCAATCCCGTTACATTAAATTGATCGGAGAATTTCTGATCAAATAGCGCATTGAGCTTGGAATCAAACTCAAAATATTTTTCTGAACCATCAACAACATTTCCAACACTTGCCTGCCTAACGATTTGCTCATCGTTACCACCTCCAGACCATGAACCCTGAGTTGGTGAATTCTTAGCATTCCAAATCTTATCGACGATATTACTCACATCAACGCCTTGCTGAAATTGAAGCGTCAGCCATTCTAATGGTTTTATTTTCAGATCAAGGTTGCCATAGAACCTGTCGCTTTTAAATGTCGCACCATTCTCAAAAACTGAATAATATGGATTTTGTGTAAAAGGACTATAGAAGCCATCTACATCAAAGTATTTATTGTTGTAGTCTTTAAATTTTGAGATTTCGAAATTAACCGGAATCTGTAGAATATCCTCATAAAAAGAAGAGCCCACCCCTGAATTCGCCTGACCAGTCTGTACTGTCCTGGTGTTCTTTCCAAGATAGTTTAAACCTGCAGTAATGGATAGGTCTTTAAACTTAGTAGAACCATTCAAACTTATTGTATTTCTTTTATATACATCACTGGAGCCTGGCAAAATGCCGTTGCTGTTTACATTTCCGTAAGAAAGTCTAAATGTCGACTGATCTGTACCCCCGCTAAAAGAGATTGTATTATTGTACTCCTGACTGGTATCAAAAGCATCTCTGAAACTATTTTTAGCTGCGGCAAAGGTCTGAGACAAACGCTTTCCATCAACTTTAGATCCCCAATCCCGCGTTTGCCCATCAAATCTTGCTCCCCAGCTACCATTTTCAGCAATCCAACTTTCATACGCAAAACCCTGTCCATATTTATCCTGTAGCTTAGGTACATTTGTTACTTGCGAAAAGGCTGCAGCTGAAGTGAGGTCTACCTTGAAAGCACCTGCTTTTCCTTTTTTAGTAGTAATTAAAATGACACCATTGGATGCCCGCGATCCATATAAGGAACTTGCCGCAGCCCCTTTTAGAATACTAATCGTCTCAATATCTCCGGGATTGATGTCATTGGCAGCATTACCAAAATCATAATTCTCTTTTAAATCTCCAAGACTATTGACCGGGGAGGCATCTCCGGGCCTCGAATTGTTTACTGGAACACCATCAATAACATATAAGGGCTGATTGTTACCAGCGATAGAAGAGAATCCCCGAATTACCGTCTTGCTGGATCCGCCGGGTGAGTCTGAAGTAGCGGAGATATCTACACCGGCAACCTTACCTTGTAGACCCGACATTAAATTTACCGGGGAAGCCCTATTGATTTCGTCCCCACCTACCTGTGCAACGGAATAGCCATTTGTCCGGCTAGCCCTGTTGATACCAAATGCAGTTACGACCACTTCTGTTAGCGATTTATTTTCACTGCTTAGTATCACATTAATGACCAGTTCATTACCGACAGTTTTAGTTTGTCCAACATATCCAACGTAAGCAAACTCAAGGATAGCACTACTTGCAGCTTCAAGAATATATTTCCCATCGGGTCCCGTTACCGTCCCCTGCTGTTTTCCTCTGACTTTTACACTGACACCCGGTAGCGGTCCACCGCCATCGGAGTCAGTCACTTTTCCTGATATTTTCTTGTCTTGGGCAACTGCACCATAACAGAAAAGCAATAGGAAGATCATTTTCAATAGTAATCTTTGTTTCATGCTTTAGTTTTTGAATAAATAATATTTAGTTAGGCCCACCATACCTCAGGCCAGGCAGGCAAATTAGCTGCTTGCAGAAAAACAAAGTATCCAAAAAACACCTATTGCGCTGGCGATGAAAGTTGCCATATCATTTTTGCATCTCAAGCAGAATGGACCGCAGTCATCTTGTTAATTTCCGTGTGTCCTATTGACTTTCTTACTATTTTGAAAACCGCAGAAGTTAACAAACGAATTGCCCAGAAAAACTTTGTACAATATGGCTTACGGAATCCAACTACGCTAATACTGGAAATCATCGCTTAGTCAGATACGAGTTTCGCTTTACAGTTGCTGCGAGCTGCTCCTTTAACGCTATATCTTTTTCTGCTAAAACCGTATCATTAGACATTAACGGTATGTGCTTATCCCAGTAATACCTGAGAGATAGGTGATTTAAGCAGTTTTACGAAATCAACTTGAGGAATTGCAAAAACAGTGAAACTTAGATATCCCTGTAGTCTTACTTTTCAGCTACTTAAATCAGCAATATGTCTACAAAAACCACGATTCAGACGACCATTAATTAAAACCAATTAACGAAAATAGAAATTTGCGCCCGAATGCGGCTTTACAAGCAAATTGGTGAATGTAACTGCATTGAAGTTGAATATGAGAACTATTAAAACTATCTGTTTTGCATTTTTTCTTGCCCTAACATATCACCATGTTTCTGCACAACAACTATCAATGTTCGAGATTACTGGACAATTATCCAACCTCAAACCAGATCAGCTCAGCGGCATTAGTGTAAATTTAATAAAAGCTGAGACGAAAAAGCTGGTAAAAATTGAGTTTCCAGATACTGCCGGAAAATTCATTTTTAATCAAATAGAAAAAGGAAATTACCATGTTGTCGTTAAAAGTCTTGCTTTCAAGAATTATGAATCTAACCTCATTGTTTTGACTCAAAATTTTAATCTCGGTGATCTTCACCTTGTTGCCAAGGTACATGCATTAGATGAAGTAAATATCGTTGGTAATAAGCCTTTCATCCAACAACAACATGATAAAACAGTATTGAATGTCGCAAGTTCCATTGCCGCCACAGGAAGCAATGCACTAGACCTACTTAGTAAAGCACCCGGTGTTAATGTAGATCCCAGCGAAAATATATCGATGAGAGGAAAACCGGGTGTTTTGGTGATGGTCGATGGAAAATTACTCCCTATATCTGGACAAGAGCTATCAACTATATTAAAAAGTATCTCTGGGGATCAAATTGATAGAATAGAATTAATTACTAGTCCATCTGCTAAATATGATGCGTCAGGAAACTCAGGGATTATTGACATTAGATTGAAAAAGGGCCTTAAAGAGGGTCTCAATGGTAATTTAGCAGTTAGTTTCGGCCAAGGTGTATATAACAAAGTAAATCCATCTGCTAATGTTAATCTAAAAATTGGAAAATTAAACTTATTTGGTTCTTATACCTATTCACTCAACAATGACTTTGTAGATTTAGCCATGCAACGATTTTTTTCAGCTGCAGGAACCATTACTGGAGGTAATTCTTATCAAAATTATTTCAAGATGAATATGAACAACCATAACGTCCGGTTAGGTGGGGATTTAAACATTAGCGAAAACGTAATTGTCGGATTTATAGCCAATGGTATTTTTATAGCTGGAGAGCTGGGCAGCAATAGTAAAGCACAATCTTTTGATGCGAATCAAAATAGCACCGGCTATTTTAATACCACAGGTATATTACAGCCTGTACGTAATAACGAAAGTATCAATTTCAACTACAAGCACACACTGGATAAAGAAGGTCAGTCTATTAGTTTAGATTTAGATTATGCTGATTATGGAGCAATAGGCCTACAAGATTACCTTACCACTTACTCGGACAACAACGGAATTAAAAATAAAGACGATTATATTTTACATGGCGATCTGAATGGTGACCTTAAAATTAAATCCTTTAAAAGTGATTATAGCAAAAAATTAAAATCCCTTGATATAAAATTAGATCTTGGCTTAAAAAGTAGCTTCGTTACGACCAAAGACAATATTGCTTTTTATAATCTGGTTAATAAAACCAGCACTTTAGATGTAGATAAGAGCAATAATTTCAATTATAAAGAATGGATAAATGCCATCTACATTAACGCTTCCAAAAAATGGGAAAAAATAAATGCTCAATTCGGATTGAGGTTAGAACGAACTCAGGCAGAAGGTATACAGTTAACCAATCTCTCTCAATTTGAACGTAAATACCTTCAACTATTTCCAAGTATACAGTTTGGTTATAATTTAAGCAAAGTCCATGAGCTAAATATAGCCCTTACCCGAAGGATCAATAGGCCAACTTACCAACAGTTAAATCCATTTAAAGTGTTTTTAGATCCACTCACGTCTTCTACCGGAAATCCATTACTCAACCCCGAAATCACCACCTCATTTGAACTAAGTCATACATGGGGAGGGAAATATCTTACCAAATTTGGGTACAGCATAACCACAGATAAAATTCTTTCTATACTTTCTCCTGATGTTAAGCCCAGCTCAATCATACAAACAGGTAGAAACTTAGCCCGGTATGACTATTATACTTTAAGCTTTAGTGCACCGATTACAATTGGCAAATGGTTAACCAGCAATGTCAATGCGTTGGTGTATTATGGAAAGTACAGCGGCAATATTGCAAATACCGACATAGGAAACAATAGGGTTACTTTTAGCTTAACTAGTACGAACATGATTACTTTCAATTCCAATACCAGTTTGGAAATTAATGGTAAATATGACAGCAGACGATACTATGGTATCATGGATATTAAACCGACTTGGTATACTGGCCTAGCAATTCAAAGACAAATTTTAGCAAAAAAAGCCAGTTTAAAATTAAACATTACTGACGTTTTTTATACCAGAAAAACCAATGCCAGTAACATACTAACTGGTTACACCGAATTTTTCCGGCAAAAAGGAGACTCCAGAGTAGGCACGTTTTCATTTAGCTATAAATTTGGGAGTAATAAATCTTCAAATACTAAAAAACAAACTGGAGGTGCAGAAGATGAAAAGAGAAGAGCTAACTAGCTGATAAGACAAACAACCTTAATGATGTAACACCCAAAATTAAAATAGATGAAACAGAAGTACACAAGCCAACGACTAGAATTAAGTAGACTTTCCCTATCAGACAGTGAGTTCATACAACAATTAGTTAATACGCCTGGCTGGTTAAAATTTATAGGCGAAAGAAATGTGAAATCAATAGCTATGGCAATTGAGTATGTAGATAAAATTATCCAAAACCCAATTTTATATTACTGGACTGTACGGTACAACGATATACCTATTGGGATCATAACCATCATTCAACGTGACTATCTACCACTTCAAGATTTTGGTTTCGCCTTTTTACCACAATATGAAAAACAGGGTTTCGCTTTTGAAGCTGCAACAGCGGTGTTAAACGATTTCAAGACAATTGAAAACCATCCTGAGCTTTTGGCTACAACGGTGCCAGCGAATGAAAATTCAATTCGATTGTTAGAAAAGCTAGGATTTGGGCTTAAAGAAAAAATAGTGGCAAATGACGTACCCTTATTGCTTTACAAGTTAAACGACGACTGAAAAATTATATCACAAAAATCGTTGAACAATTAGTAATCCGTCGACAGAACACAGCCTTATATCTATGTTATAGCGTTAAATTTTTCGATTATAGTAAATTCGGCCAAATTTGTGGTCTAATTTAATGGAGAATAAAATATCAAACCATCTTTTACTATGGTTTTTCTGCGCATTGATCCTAACCGGAATATACTCAATTGGCCTACCTAGTTTTTATGTAGCGGCAATTGTCATTCTGCTATTGCTGCCGGTCCATATCATTTACTATTATAGTGTAACGATTTGGCTGATACCCCAAAACTTGAACAAGAAGAAATGCAGCGTCTTAATCCTAGGTATATTAGCCTGTTGCATCTTCTGTACGCTGCTATTTCGAATTATGGAAATCACCATAGTAGATCCTTACATCTTAAAGAAGATGCAGGCACAATCTCCAGGTTTCAAATGGAAAAAGCTGAATGGTACTTTTATAGAACAGCTGATCAACCCCATTTATTTAATCAATGCACTAGAACAAAGCAATACGGTAATTTGGATTGCCATATCTATTAAATATTTTAAAATCTGGTTTGAAAGAAGGCAGGTTGTACTTCAATCGGAGGTCGATTTTCTAAAAGCAAAACTTAATCCTCATTTCCTGTTCAATACGCTTAATAATCTATATGCATTGACCTTGATTAAATCTCCAGAATCTCCTAAAATAGTACTTGGCTTGTCCAGTATTTTAAGATATATGCTTAATGAATGTCATCACTCAAGTGTACCGTTAAAAAGGGATATCGAAATTTTAAACAGCTATGTTGAACTTGAAAAAATTAGGTACGACGATCGATTAGATCTTTCTTTTAGTATTAATGGAGAAATTCTAGAACAAAGAATCCCCCCTCTTTTAATGTTCCCCCTAGTAGAGAATGCTTTTAGGGAAGGTATAAGCGAGACTATCGAAGATCCCTGGATAAATATTAACTTGGAAATCAAAGGCTGTAATATTAAATTTAAGGTATCTCATAGTTTACCCAAATTTAAACCCTTAAGTCAAACAGACACCTTTGAGCTCAATGGGCTTAAAAACCTACATAAAAAATTAGAGGCACAATTTTCTGGCGGTTATGAATTGAAGATGCATGAAGGAGAAGAAATGTCGATAGCAATTATGCAATTAGACCTCACAAAACAGTATTAAGATGAAGATCAAAACATTAATTGTGGATGATGAGCCACATGCCATTGAAGTAATTGAGAGCCATATATCAAACTTCTCAGAACTTGATATTGTTGCAAAATGTAGTAATGCCATTGAAGCTTTTAAAATTTTGCAGCAAACAAAAGTAGATCTTATTTTTTTAGACATAAAAATGCCGGGTCTAACAGGAACTGATTTTATCAGGAATCTTAAAAATCCGCCAAAAGTAATCTTCACGACTGCCTTTGAAAATTATGCACTCGAAGGTTTCGACTTAAATGCTATCGACTATTTATTAAAACCCATTGGATTTGATCGGTTTCTTAAAGCTATTGAAAAGTTATTCACCTTACAAAAAGCCAATTACCAAAAAATAAGCTTGGTTGAAAAACCTGCAGAACAAAAAACAGATACTTTTCTTTATCTAAGAGTAGAACGAAAAATGGTAAAAGTGAATGTAAGTGACATCTATTGGATTGAGAGCTTAAAAGACTACATCAAAGTTGTGCTCAAAGATAAAGTCTTAATCTCAAAACAAATGATCAGTGTAATAGAAGATCTTTTGCCTGAAGATAAATTTGTACGAATCCATCGTTCATTTATTGTTTCCTTATCAAAAGTTGAAAGTTTCCATTCCTATTCTGTAGAACTTTTGGGTAAAGAAATTCCAATTGGCAGAAACTATAAAGCAGCATGCCATAAAAGATTGAGAGAATTGTAAAAATTAGCCCATCTTAAAAATCACATTTCTGTTCGCCTTTATTTTTATCTGGTCATTACTATCCATCAAGTAGTTTCTTCCATCTATTAGTGATTTTCTTGAATTTCGATACTTTAAGGGAAGCGTACAATATTGTTCATTGGCCGAAGTGTTAACTTGCCTGATGCGCTCCTTTCCAAGGATCCTTTCAAAAGAAATACAGCATCATTTTGCATCGTTTGAACTACGGATAAGTTACGGATCCTAAGGCTTGATTTTGTTTACCCAACATATCAAAAATAAAATTCTCTTCATCCTGGTTAATTTCACTTAGTGATTTGAGATCAAATTTTAGCTTATTCAGAAACGGAACAAGATTGCATAGTTGCTATTTTACTTCGATAACGCATTAGCAAAAAAAAGGGGTAGAAAAACAAGTACAACACAGACAGTGTTATTTTACTTAATTTACTCAGCCTGAAACTATTTCTATACCTATTTAATAAATAAAGCATGAGTGGCAATGGTGGTATACCTGCCTTATTGGTTTTGCCCTCATTGGCCAAATTAGTCAATGTATTCAAAAATGCCTCTGTTTGTAACGGCGGAAAAATCTTCCAACTTACCATTGTATCTAAATAGCCCGAATTCCACATGCTATGATGAACACCAGGCTCAATACAAAATTCCTCTCCTTTTTTGTAAATCTTTATCTCTGCATTCATTCTTACGGTTAACTCTCCGGCTAAAACGTTAAATACTTCTTTTTGTATAGGGTGGTAATGCAGTGGCGGCTCATCAGAAAAAGCAGCATATACCGCTTCCATTTCTAATAGCCCATTATTTGCGTCTTTATTACTTTTAATAAACTTAATGACCTGACCTGTTGCTTGGTTTGTAATCTGATAATTTGCCGACATAAATTGCAGTTGAATTAGTTAATTAGTTTTTCAAATTTTCATATTGTGGAAATCTATATCAACAAAAAATGACATAAACGATAAACTAAACTCCGAAATGCCAATTCTTGTCGCCAAAATGCATTATCTAACTGATTGTTCTTGATGCAGCACTTTAAAACATCAAAAGACCAATCAAAGTTATTTTGCAATCTATACCAAATGAATAGAAAAACCGCTCTGAGAGCGGAGTTTGAATACAGCGGTCAACATCTAATCATAGCATTCTTAAACTGGACTCCTTAACCTTGATGAAATTATTGTTTGGGAAAAATTCCTATACATGGCTTTATCTGAAATTCCAGAAGATCAAAGCAGCCCTAAAATACTTGTAAATCTCTATGGATTTACGGCTGAAAGTTTCGATGTGCACAAAAGATTCGGGACCATTGTACCAACCGTATTAGCTAGTTAAGGCTGGGAAGTTGGTCATGTGAACCCATTTGAAGAAAGCGGCACTATAACTCTTACCAATTACAATAGAATAGAATAATGTGTTACAGCTGCACACGTACACCACGATAAAAGTAAAACAGATAAGTATAGTGAGCTTTTAATAGCGAGAATGAACAGTTTTACACTTTATCTCCTTGCGAGATGTAGATCATAAATTACAACTATCGCTCAGACAAAATTAGGATTTGCAGATTTAGCAGCAAGAAAAAACCAAGGACTATTTGTTCGGGTATGGCAATATCAAAAGAGAGGATAAAAAACATCCAACAATACCAAAGGCCTTTGAACGAACACTAGGGCAATACTTAAGGATATTACCCTATGAACACCATACAGCTAGTTAACAATAATATTCAATATCAGAAATTCAATTAAGTCACCCTTGAATTCTTTATCACTCAACTTGAAACAAAGCCTTTCTATATTTAAGAGGTGATAATTTAAATTGTGCCTTGAAAACTCTTATAAATGAGCTGGTAGATTCATAACCAACAGCAAATGCAATTTCATTAATGGGACCATTTTCAGTACTCAATAAATTCTTAGCTCGGTTTAATCTCGTTAGCATTAAGTACTGATAAGGCGACATGCCGAATACCTGCTTAAAAGTTCGCAACAAATGGTTAACGGACAAAAATGATGCGCTTGCGACATCCTCCAAATTGAAATTTCTGTTATAATTATTACTAATAAATTCCTTGGCCAGACAAACTCGTTTAAAAATCTCTTTTTTTGTATCTGCACGCACACAATCTAATGCATCTACAGATGCCTTGTAATTTTTATAATATGCTGAATAGTAAATCTTGAGAAAATGACGGATATATTCATTCATCAAGGTTTCATCTTCATTTTTCGCCTGAATCTGTTTATACATATTTAGGAGGTTATACTGCATATCACCAGCAAGGGGATAAATCGATTGGTAAGGAAAGGCCTCCTGCGGTAGCATAGTGCCAACAAAAAAGTCATCATCAACTCCGTTTTCTGTTTTAAAAGCACTTAAAAACTCCTTTGTAATTGATATCGACAAAACTTTCACCATTTCATCAGATTCAACAGCACTTGTATAGTCAGTATCAGGTGCCAATAGCATAAAATTATCCGGAAAAAGCATAATCTCCTTTCTTCTAAACTTGAAGTACTGCTGCCCACTTAAAACCGCCTTAATTGTAAAATGCTCTTCCTTCTTTTGCCAGCTGTTACTTGACATACTTCTAATATCAATTGAATTTTTATTGGCAAACTCTTTATGTATTTTCATCCTTGTTACAGTATTTTTTTCTCATAAATACGCTCTTCCAGCAAAGTGAATACGTTACCATAAGGGTCTATAAATTCAGCTTCCAAACCTTTGTCATTGTAATCAGGCACTTTTGCAAATACAACACCATTTGCTTTTAACTGCAAATAATCTTTAATACAATCTGTTGTGTTTAATACCAGATTCATGCCCTTGACAACCTGTTCCGATTCGATGAGAATGATCCCCATACCAATTGCCACATTACAAAATGCCACATGGTTTTGCATTAAATCAATAATGGGATAGGCTTGTTCAAAACCAAGTACATCTCGATAGAATACACTTCCTTCTTCTAATTTGCTTACATAAATAAAAACGTATTTAACACTCAATTCCATTTTATGATCTATTTAAACAACTACGTTCTTTAAGCAACGAAGTATTTTATTAGATGAAATTACTGCCTTCGATAAAAAAAGAATAGGAATAGAGATATGTGCTATTGGAAAACAGACCAAAGACAAAAAGATAGTCATAAAAGACATCTGTCATCAAAAGCCAGCCATTATTAGGTAAAACCATGTTGTACATCTATAGAATAGTATGATATATCTACAGAAAGACATGAGCCTTAAGGCAATTAAATGCAACTACTGCTTATAAGTTTTATCAGAATGAAAAATTGAGATAATTAAGCCGAACAGACCCGCGGATAAAAAGCAGCCACGCAGCACAATTGCGTTTATCCATTCTGATTGGAGTGAGCTCCAAGAGTTGCTTCCAATTGGATAGTTTTTAAAGGCAGTATTGATCGGGATATTGATTTGAACAGCAATGATCAAATCGACGACAATAGTTATCAAGGCAATTGTAGTGGCCAGAAATGCAAAACTTTTATAGCGCGCCCTCATAAAAACTAAAGATCCGATACCAAAAATCAAAGACATAGCATATAAAGACATGAGCCTTGAGCCGATGACTCCATCTAATAGGTTACGCTGTTCAGCAAACGTAGCTGTGTTCACCTGTTGAAGTGCTGTGGCATTGCCTAGCATATAAAAAATGCCTTGAGAACTCAGCACAGTTACCAAGATTAAAAATACTGACCGAAAGATTGTTAAAATCATAACCTATAGATTTAAATGAAACACTGTTTATTAATAGATAAAAGGATAAATGCTATTGCTCCAAATCCATCGTCAATACCCAAATAGTTTGCTGGGCATATCCGATGATTTTGACCTTAGACGAACAGCGGATCCCTAAAAATTACCAGCTACCACTGCCAAAGCTACCATTAGTGGATAGCCAAAAATATTTCAAAAACACTATTTAATTTTGTTTTACGACTTAGCTGAAAAAAGTCTATTTATGCTGACCTGAAGGGGGGGGGACAGATTGATCTGCAAGCTCAATTAGAAATTGTCAATTCCATGGTAACAATAAATACGTCCTCGATATTGGTGATCTTAAATTTATGACGTTTAGGATATAGTATGTTGAGTCTTTTTTTGATATTTGGTAAACCGATATTGCCATATTTTGCGGTGCTCTTCTCATTTTCCATTTCTAATGGTTTGTTATTCGAAATTTTAAATACAAATGTGTTTCCCTTTATATAAGCCTCCATATTAATCCAGGCTTCATTAATAAGCTTTTCCACGCCATGCTTAAATGCATTTTCAACCAAAGGCAAGATAAGCAATGGAGCAATTTGTATATCCCCAAAATCCTGTTTCACATCCATATTCACCTCCAAGTTTTGAGTATATCTTATTTTTTCAAGCGAAATATAAGCCGAGATGATATGCATTTCTTTCTTTAAATCTACATTTAGTGTGTTGCACTCATATAGTATATACCGTAAAATACTCGATAATCCCAGCACCACGTCCGGTGCTTCATCGGCCTTGGTTATGGTAAGTGCATAAAGATTATTTAAGGTATTGAATAAAAAATGGGGATGTATCTGAGCTTTCAACAAGCTCAGTTCAATAGCTTGATTTTTATTGCGGTATATTAAATAGATGATTACCGAGCCAAGCAAGAGTAAAACTATAGCAGCAATGCCGTATAAAATGTATTTATTCTTCTTTTGCAGTTCAAAATCCTTGTGAATTAACTGTAGCTTCTGGTCCGATAATGCTTTCTCCTTAATCGTCGTTTGGTATTTGATTTCTGTCTCATGAATAGCTTTTTTCATTACCAAATTATTTACCGAATCAGTCATCAGCTTATGCTGCTTTAGCAGAGATAGTGATTTTCTGTATTCTCCCTTGTGCTCATATATTTCTGAACCCAATAAATAAAACTCCCTTACGTCTTCGGCATCCATTTCTTTAACAGCTTGCTGTAAATTCTTGTCGAAATAGAATTTTGCTTTATCATATTCTCCAAGTTTCAGGTAAGTCTCCATCAAGGCTCCTTCCGTATGCAGCTGGATACTTTTCCCATTTTGGACTTTTGCATATAATGGCTCAATTTTATTCAGATTAACCAAGGCCAGTTCATATTTCTTTTGTCTATAATAGACGTGCCCCAGAAATAAGTAGGTAGTTGCCAGAAAATTCATTTCTTTATTTCTACTAAATATTGGCTCTATTTCACGTAGGTGACGCAGGGCAAGATCCGTTTGGTCATTCAACATTTCATCTATAGAGATGTTGAGCAAACTTCTGGCGATAAGTGTACTGTCCTTAAGCTGTAAAGCCAGCTGATAGCCTTTATTTGAATAAAACAATAACTTTTTAGGTTCTCTGAGTTCAAAAAAAATATTAGCTAGAAAGTAATAATACTCAGCTTGTGATCTTTTAAAACCGTATTTTTCTGCTATGGTAATCGCTTTAATTATATTTTCGGTAGCGAGCTGAAGTTTACCAACTGCTCGTTGCTGTTCTGCCATCGCTTGATAAGCTTCTGCCGATTGGAATTTATTCTTTGTTTGTATACTAATAGCCATTAATCGCTTAGCAAGCTGAAATGCTTCCTGATGCGAACCTCTTCTGTTTAAGAGTTTGCGGTAGAGGTTAAGATAGTTAAAATTATATTGCTGAATTGACGACGTATCTTTAAATACACTTGCTTTCTTAAGCGATATTGCTACTTCATTTAAATCACCGTTTTTTAACTTTTCTTTTGCAAGCTTTAAATATCCAGAAACTATTGCAGTGTCAAGTAAGTTGGGTTTCTGAACAGTAGCCCAAACAGTATTTATACTGAAAACAAGAAAAAATACAAGAAACGTTCTAACTCCCATAGGAAAAAAATGGCACTGGCTCAACACATAAAGATACAATTAATCACAAATATGATCATCATTAAGATCGCGGTGTCAGGCAATGAAAAATTTTAATGCAAAATTGGGGAAGTCAATACATGTACTCTACCAATTATTACAGAAGAGACACTTTCGTAGACAAAAAACACAACTAAGCCTATGAACAACTAAAATATAAAATAGAGATTGGAGTAAAAATAAATTGAACTAACCCATTATCGATTAGTCATAGAAACATAGGCAAATAATTAAACATCAAATTTTCACAAATTCAACCCTTCTATTCTGGGCTTTACCGATTACACTTGTATTTTCAGCTATGGACTGTGCTGGTCATTTTCCATCAGTTTATAATGAAGAACTTTTTATGCTACAATAATCCTCCAAACTTTTTTTTGGTGCTTATGCTCTTCTTGTTGATAAAGCAAAGCTAGCATCCGCATTTCCATATAATCGGTTGTCCCATAATTTGAGCTCCGCATCTGCGCTATTTCGTGGATAAGTTGCATCACTAATATTGAGCAGATAAGATAATTCCAACAAACACATTGCTTTAAGTTATTTAAGCTTGATTAAGCTATTTTCATACGCATTGCTATGTTTTTTGTCTACGAGAATTTATTTTTTAGATGATTTAAAGTCACTTCGGATCAAATAAAAATTCAAACAAAATGAATAATACAAGAAATAAAGTAGCCGTAATTACAGGTGGTAATAGTGGAATTGGTCTAGCACTTGCTGAGAACCTATTAAGGGAAGGTTTCTGTGTGCTCATTACTTCCAGATCTGGAGAGGTAACACTATCACATCCTAAATTATCCGTAGTTAAATTAGACCTCAAGGATGAAGCGTCCATTGCAAACTCAAAAATTATCATTGAAAACTTAGTGTCAAAAATTGATTTACTGATCAATAATGCAGGCATAGCTGACGACATTCACTTGTTGAGACCAACGTTGGATTCTTTTAAAGATACCATAGACACTAACTTAACAGGTACGATTTTCTTTACTGAAGCCCTTTTACCCTTATTAAGTCAGGAGGCAGTTGTTGTAAACATTTCTAGCGAAATGGGTCTTTTTGAACACTTGCAATCAAATGCTTATGCTTATCGTATTTCTAAGTCCGGTCTGAATGTTTATACTAAATTACTTGCGCAGTCATACGAAGGTACAGGAATAAAAGTATTCGCTATACACCCCGGGTGGGTACGAACAAAATTGGGAGGAGCACTAGCACCCGTATTGCCTGATGAAGCAGCAAAAGGTATTATAATGGCTATTAAAAAGGAAAAAGATACAGGTATTTATATCAATGTTTATTCAGGTCAAAGCGTTCGTATCTAGTTCTTGCAAGTCAATTTACTATTGATTTCATTTTTTAAGCTATTCATACCCTATTTCAAGTAGTATGTCTATTGTTTTTACGAGAATGGTATTAGGATGTTAATCTTGCAGTACAAATCTTTTCGGTAATTAAGATAGTTGGGAGTGTGTTTTGTGATGGTTTCTCACGAAACCTGAGCGGGCCTTAAAAGCCCGCTTTATTTTTTATTAAAAATTTATAAACTCACACTTAAGTTGGATTTTTGAGTGTTTTTATTTTTAATTTGTCGATCTCCCCAGTCTTTTAAATAGCCAATAAAAGGTATCAACTCTTCTCCAATACTGGTGAGTGTATATTCAACTTTCGGCGGCACCTCATGAAATACATTACGATTTACCAATTGATCATCTTCAAGCTCTCTTAATGTCTGCGTAAGCATTTTTGTGGTAATATCCGGCAAGCTACGTTTCAACTCACCATATCGCAGAATTTGATACAGATGTAAGTGCCATAAAATTCTTCCTTTATATTTCCCTCCAATCCTTCTAAAAGCATAATCAACAGAACAAGCAGGAGCGCTTTTTATTTTTTTCGCCATAATAATAAAATTTAATATACTGATAATCAACAATAGTATACAAATGGTATGTAGAGTACAAAATAGTACATACTTGACACAAGTATATGTATAATATAGTTTTGCTGCAAATAAATATCAATTCACTTTTAACCTTACTATATGGATAAAAATCAACAGCATAAACGGGCATTTTTAATCTGGCTCGCCATTTACCCATTGATTACGATATTATTCTTTCTTTTAGGAGATTGGCTCGTGCCTTTGCCCTTGGCATTACGAACGCTTATTCTTACACTGATAGCAGTACCCATCGTATTTTATGCCATACTTCCAATTTATAACAGAATTTTCAAGAAATGGCTCAATCCAAATTCGTAACAATTAAATAACCCTTAAAAATGAAAAGAACAGTATTAGTCATTTCGACCACTTGCTTACTTGCCTTAGGCGCGAAAGCTCAACACACCACACAAAAAACAACAAACAATAAAAACAGTACAACTATGACCACAGTAAATAAAAGTACAGCACCTGTACAAACATTTTTTTCCGCATTTGGCAAAGGCGATTTTGAAGGCGTTATCAATTCCTTTAGCGATGACTGTAAAATTACCGCAGTTAGAGACGGTAAACGGGAAGATCAACAAATCTATGGGGCATACAATGGTAAGGATGGTGCAAAGGCATTCCTCACCAATCTTGGCAATGCATTTGACACCAAAGCTTTTTCAGTAGAACACTTAGTTGGTGAAGGAAATATTGCATTTGCAAACGGTAAGTTTACACATGTTGTGAAGGTTACTGGTAAAACATTTACTAGTGATTGGTCTTTAATGTGCGAAATTAAAGATGGTAAAATTTCAACTTATCATTTCTATGAAGACTCAGCTAAATATGTAGAAGCCAGTAAATAAAATATCTATAAAGCCAAAGTATAATCTAATCCTTTGGCTTTATCAACTAAGCAGGAAACACGAGGCTAGTGAGGAAACCAATTCTATTTGTAAGTTCCTTCTGTTTCCGAAAAGCACATTGAATTATCAGGAAGCAATCTTATTTTTCTTCGAGTGTTGAGCAATAAAAAATGCAGAAACAGAGATCATCCAACCTTTATTGTATTCAAACGCGAAAGTTTCCGATGTCCTCCCAAATGATGCATACAAACGTCATAAGTAAAACAGACTCACCTAACTCTGTCCGATCGGCATACAAGTAAATAATCTGCGTCTTTCTAACTTAAAACACGATCTATACGAAATTTAAAATACAGACATACTCTCATTTATTTATTAAAGTCCGACAATTGCAGTTTGTCTTTTATAAAAGGCTGATGGGAGTCTTTTCAATGGTATTTATCTATACTACTTTATATTCCAACTCATAATCGCTCGATTTGTATAAATAATTCTATCTAATATGAAAATCAATAATTCAGACAATCTTTGTTTATTGTTGCTGTTAATCGTGACCATCAGCCTACCTTCCTGCAAGAAATCACCAAAGAAACCAGACCAAGAAGCTTTTACGGCAGTAAAAACCATAAAAGGCGCTACAATCGGTGATGCTATAAAAAAAACAATAGGTGCCGAGGGTGGTAGCTTTTCGTTACCTGATGGCTCAATTACAATTAATATCCCGGCCGGAGCATTAACTAATAACACCGAATTTTCCATCCAGGAGATAGAAAAGAATCTTGCAATTTCTACAGGTCGTGTGTATCGTTTTCTTCCAGAAAATCTTACTTTCAAGAAACCGGTGGATGTAGTACTTAAATATAGCGACAGTGATACGGATGGCACAACTTCAGATTTCCTTTACTTAGTTTACCAAGATAACCAAGGTTTTTGGCACCCTTTAATAAACTCAACGGTAAACCCTTCCTCAAGAAGCTTAAAGGTAACAACGACGCATTTCAGTGATTGGTCGCTAATCAGGGAAGTACATCTTTCATCCAGCAAAAAAGAGCTGGCCGCAGGGGAGGAATGCACTTTGTCTACCTACATCCATGATTACTCGATGAACGACCTTCTGGGTGAGAACAAACCGGTAAGGTCAAATCAAGTGGTAAGCTGGAAGGTCATCAACGGGGTTGGGAGCATTACCGGGGGCAACAATGCCAGCGTTACCTATAAGGCTCCAGCCTCAATAGATAAAAGTGCTACCGCAATCATAGAACTGACCTTGCAAAATCTGGTAAGCAAGAGTAATCCGTCGCGCCCTGGCAAAAGTGGCATGGTGATTATCCGGAAGGAACTGACGCTCTTACCAAACGAGTTCATCAAGTGGACCGCATCTGGCATTGAGCACAACTCCATCTTTTACTCCGCGGGCGTGTTTAACGGGGAAACCATAATCGCCACCACCTCTACAAGTGGCGGGCTAAGTATACACTTAAATGGGGCAAAGGAAGGAACCTATGACCTTGGCGACATGCAGAAACCCTCAAAGGCCGCAATAACCCTGACCCAGGACAACAAGAATTACATCAGCAGCTATACCGAATGCTCAACTGGCAAGAGGATCTACGCAAACGGCAGCATCACGATAACCAAGTTCGAAGATAAACCAAACGGGATCATCGAAGGCCATTTTAGTGCTACGCCCTATAATTACACCAATTGCACCCAAACCAACCGTAAAACAGAGGGTTCATTCAAGATCCTCAGGGGCAATTAACAGACCCACACACTTTGGTGACTGGGTTTGGGGGCTTAGCTGCTGAACCCTACCAGACCTGCGCCTCGGGACATAAGCTAACGAGAACCAACAAAAACACCATGGCAAAAGACGACACCAGCGGGCAAACCACCGGGACTACCGGCAGTCCTTCAGGCTCACCTCAGAAGCTTCAATCCCACAGGACTGATCCCTGTTGGAATCGGGGCATTATTGATCAACAACGCTAACCCAATAAATTCACATGATATTAGAAGTTGCCATACTTAACATCGTCAAGGGTCAAACCAGGGAATTCGAGCAAGCCTTTGTTGAGGCAGGACAAATCATCTCTACCATGGAAGGCTATCTTTGCCACCAGTTGTTACCCTGCCTCGAGAATGACCATAGATATATCTTGCTGGTGGAATGGAAAACCCTTGAGCACCATACCATTGGTTTTAGGGGATCAACGGGTTACCAAACCTGGAAATCGTTGCTGCATCATTTCTATGAGCCATTCCCTACGGTTGAACACTATATCGCCATGGGGCCAAAAGCAAGTTAAAAGTGATTTCGGCAATACTGCCAGGCCTTACAATGATTATTGCCTTGAACAAAGAGACCCGGCTTATGCTAGTACCTGATAACGCGTCCCGTACCGCTCAGCCTAGCCTCAACATGAGGATTACCAGTATAATAGACATTGCCACTTCCGCTGATCACCGCCTGGAGGTTATCGGTAACACCGTTAATGATGTTACCGTTACCGGAAATATTCAAAAAGGCATTTCTGCCTGAGAGGTTTCCGAACCGCACATCACCCTTGCCCGATATGTTGACGTTGACCCGGTCGACCACCATTTTCCCAGTCAATTCAATCGCACCCGAACCGCTGACATCAGCATGCAAGGAAGATTGATTAGGGAAGATACCATCTATTTCAATCTTGGCACTTCCGCTAAGTGAGACCTTGGCAAGCAAGGGCAAGGTGACATGGATCTCCAGATCATCCCTGCCAAGCCTAAAATCCCCGTAACCCAGGGAAATTTCATTGCCAGACACGACGGCCTGATATCTGGAAACCAAATTCGCAGACCCCTCCAACTCAACTTTGTATTCGGTTCCATAGGTAATGAAAACGGGCGTGGACCCACTGGTATGTACATGGGTGAAAGGAACTTGTTTCCTTACCTCAGTGACCTGCCTACCATCAGCATCGATCCTTTCTTTTTCACATGACGGAAAAAGAAACAAGAGCGGTAAGGCAAGCAACGGAGTAACGATTTTTTTTAAACACATCATACAAGGGTTTTTGGGAAATTGAAGCCGCGGCGGTCGGAAATCACCATCCCACCTCCCCTTAGCTCCAATCGCCCCTATCTATACCAACAACATTAACAACTGATTTCCTGGGCCTGAGGATCCTGGACATCGTAGCAACGTCGATCGGGAAATCATCCCAATCCGACCCTAGCCCAAATGCCTTTGACAAAGTCTAAGCTGCAAACCAAGCCCCAAAGCTACCCGAAAGAAAGGCCCCAAAATATTCCCAGAACACCAATTGGCAATGCGATGGCATAAGCGAGATGAACTATTGCTAAAGAAGGGATTATTCCCTACCAAAATGATCTCCAAGGCATTTCATCGACAAACGCAAAGCGTCTGTTCGTCCTGGAATTACTTACATGTCCCTATATGTCCTATATGGTGAAGAAATAAAGTGTTCTAACTGGCAAGAGCAATAGGCTTGCACCAATGGGGCTTATTTAGAATAACTATGTCAATATTTTGCTCTATGCTATTACCACTGCTTCATCCCTGCTACCCTCCAACACCTCAATCTTATCTTGACCTCACTTGTTATATGGCTTAAAGTAATTTCAAATACAAAAAGGGATCGCCAAATTTGACAACCCCTTGCAGAAACCTGGTGAAATCTTGAACTAATGTTCAGGTAACATGTCTTAAAGCTTCGTTTAACCTAATGTGGTTACTTTGCTTTGTACCTGAAATCTACCTCAATTGGAACTGATTTTATCCAACAATAATTACCCGAAGATGTTTTTTCCCGCATTCGAATAACTCCTTCAATATTTCCGGTAATCAGCCCATTTTTATTTTCAATGACCACAATATCTCCTTTTGTGAATAAATTTCCAGCTGGAATACAGTCTGTGTAAGTAGTAGAAAAATAGTTTCCAAGGAAGTAGGAAAAGCTCACCCATGTACCTTCATTAAAATCATATTTTCCAAAAGTATTTTTGGGCGCATTAATAGAAATTCTGGTAGAGTTATGGCTAGTAAAGGTAACTGACATGCCATCCCCGGGGGCTACATTGATTCCGCCGACACCAAAGGAGTCTGTCGATGTACCATCAACAAGTGCATAACAATAATTTTCAGCCAAGCGGTCTACATAAATTTGCAAATTTTGATCTTGCCATCCATCTACTCCTTTTACTACAGCTTCGATACCTGTAACCCGTTGGTATGGAGGATAGGTAGAAGGGGCTGTGAAAGTTGCCGAAGTAGATTCGCCCCTAGTTACCGTCCCACGATTTTCGGTCCCACCAGTACCATAGAGGCGCCATTCCTTAACTAACTTGGAACTAATTTCTCCCTCTGGAGCCAACATATCATCATCGTCACCAGGATTTCCAGATGGAAGCGTCGGCCAGTGCTTAACCGTTAACGTTGTACTTTCTCCTTTTTCCAATCGTTTTTTTCCTGTTATTTCTATGTAGTAAAGTGGAATGGAAGACCAATCGCTAAAATGTCGCGTATTAGCGGTTATGGTTTCTTCGCTCCGGTTAAGGATGCCATTTTTAACTACATGCCAATATCCATGCTTATCTTGGTAAATGGGACGAATGGTACCAATAGCCATGTGGTTCTCATACTTGAAAGGCATCACAATCTGGACGTCTTTTTGGAATTGTACATCTTCAGGCAAGAAACGATAGGTGTCACTAGAAACACCTCCATTCGGCAACGTTGTTTTTACCTCTTGAACACTAAAATTAATATCCTTATCAACTGCTCCTGGGGGAATTACTAATTTAAGCTGGCTATTCGGTACGGTAAGTGTACCACCAGCCGCCCCAATGGTTTGGCTCACCGCTGTTCCAACTAATTCCGCATGCGGAGTTTTTACTGCACCTGGTATAACCACCTCTGGATCCGGCTCTGGCTCAATGTGAGGTTTCTTTTTGCAGGAGATAATCGCCACGACTAAAACTAGCAAGCATAGGTAGTTCTTTATTTTTTTCATAATACACAAATTTTTATTTTTTACCCCTCTTCGGGATGTAAAAATCATGGTGTTTCGTTAAGTGAGCAAAAGGAATTGCCATACGCAATGAAACTGCCTACCAATAACATTTAATCATCGACTAAAAAACATTTTGGAATAGATATGCTTTGCAACAAAGACTGGAGGTAATTATATATTGAGTTGAGCGAAATAACAACAAAAGCATTTAATTCGTAAAAATCGATTAAAGCCCTTAGGTGAAAGGAATTTGTTTCCTTACCTCAGTGACTTGCCTACCATCGGCATCGATCCTTTCTTTTTCACATGACGGGAAAAGAAACAAGAGCGGTAAGGCAAGCAACGGAGTAATGATTTTTTTTAACCACATCATACAAGGGTTTTTGGGAAATTGAAGCCTCGGTGGTCGGAAATCACTATCCCACGTGCCCTTAGATCCAATCGCCCCGATCAATACCAATGACATTAACTGGTTTCCTGGACCCTAGACAAAGTCCCGCATACAGAACCAATAGCCAAAGCTACCTGAAAGAAAGCTCACAAAACATTCCCAGAACACCAATTGGCAATGCGATGGCGTAAGAGTGGCGAAGTGACGTGTCTATCGCGAACTTCTTTGCACCGTGTCCAAGGTGGATAAATTTAACCATCCATTGGCATATCAACCGCGACCGAAATGACCAGGCGTCCAATCAAATAAGATTAGCTAGTGCGGTCAATAATCGCCATTATAGCCCATCAGATCCTGATGCCCGGATATCCACAAAACCAGGAAAAATCACGAGATTGAATTTTTCGACACAAATTGATGTCGATACACAAAACCATGTATTTACCCATATACATGCATTTCATGCAGATAAAGGATGGGCAGTGCCTCCTTGAAGTTCTGAGCAGCATGATTGATAATCTGAAAGAAAATGGGTTAGAAATAAAGGAGATACTTGCCGATACGGTTTATAGCAGTAAAAACGACCGCTACGCATATCCACAAAAAAAGCCCCAACTTGTGATGGGGCCTGCCAGAGAATGAAAGTTATTTCTTCCGGTACCGAAATTCGGCCCAGATAACAAAGGACTTCTTATAGCAATTACCCGATGGGTCACGAAAGCGTATCTGACCACTCACCTCGCCCGAGACCAAGCCATTCTCTACTCCCGTGACCAGGATCTGACCGTCGGTAAACAAGGCTTCCGATGACCCACATTCGTTATAGGTAGAAGCATAATAATCATGCCCATCAACAAAAGAGGAAACAAAGGCCTTATTCTCGCCAAACGGCTTTACCCCGAACGTCTGGGTCGGTGCCTCTATGTGAAACCTATAGCTGTCCTTGTTCCCATAGAAATTCACGTACATCTTATCGCTGTACCACACATCGGTACGATCGGAATAGAAAAGATACTCATTATTGAAGGTCCAAAGGCAATACTCATCGGGACGTAACTTTACCTTGTATTGCAAAATGACAGGTTGCAGCGGCTTTTCACCAACCCCCTGGAGTTCCACTTCCACGGTTGCAGTCTTGACAACTGTCAATGTCGCAGGAGCGGTGTAGGTCGCCTTGGTCGATTGCCCGCCGGTTACCGTCCCGTATCCAGTCGCACCATAGGCAATCCGCCATTGTTTCACCTTGCTCGCGTCCAGTGGTACATCAGGTGCCAAAAGGTCATCATCCGACACTGATGGCAGAAAGGCGATTTCCAGCTCAGTACTCTGGGATTTATCAAGCGCGTTTTTACCATTGTTCTTGATATAGAGGTTGGCAACCGCCCCCCAATCGCTAAAATGCCTTGTTTTTGCCGTTACCGTTCGGTTATTTTCATCAACCAAGGCCTCCTTTACCATGTGCCAATAGCCCTTTCCATCCTGGTATGCTAAATGAAGCGCTTGCGGGGAGGTATTGGTAAGTGGTTCGTATGGCAGGGTTATTTCCACGTCTTTCTTAAACTGCACATTCTCCGGCAGAAACCGGTAGGCCTTGCCAACGGCCCCATTGGGTAGCGTATTGGTGACTTCACTAACGGTGACCTTCACCTCGCCATCCAACGCGCCTGCAGGGACACTTAGTTTTAGCTTGGTGCCAACGATTGTCAACTGTCCGCCGCCCGGACCTATCGTTTGCTCGGTGGCAAGTCCAACCACCGTACCATGGGCCACCGGCTTGACACCACCAGGCTTTTCTTCCTCAAAGGGAGCCGCAGGCTTCTTCTTGCAGGAAAGGACCATCATACCCAACAAGAGCATAAAGATCAGTTTTGTTGTTTTTTTCATTGTAAATTATCTAATATGGACGCCTAGTTACGCACCAGACTTTGCCACTAACATCCGCAAACCGAAAACAGTTTCGAAGCTCCGTTGATGGATAGCTGCAATTCGTCGACCAATCGCCACTGAACCTGCTTAGACGGCTAAATGATTCTTCTATTTTCAACAGTCTCATTTCGCAATGGCATCATTGGCTGAAGGAAGGCATTTAAATTTGTAGCTCAGCTTTCTATATGCGCTTTATGGCGGCATGTCCCAACCTTCCGTCTTCGAAATTTAGACTTCGAATTGTTTTGATGTGTATTTGCGGATTAAATTAATCAAATCAACATGAATAAATTCTTTCTCTATGGCCTGGCGGCCATTTTCGCGATTAGCGCGTGCAAAAAAACCAAGAAGGACGAACCCGCGACTCCAACTCCCCAAGGACAAAACGAAATCCCAACCGGTCCTGATGGCAAAGGCGGCAGTATTCCAGCCACTTCTGACATTTATTTATTTGGAAAAAATGGTTTACCTAGTTCCAATTACGTATTGTGGACGGCAGATGCCAAGTTTGACAATTTTCTAAATTATGATCTGAGTCCAATGGCTATTGAGGGCCTCTTCATCCAAGGAAATAAGCTTAACGCCAGCAAATCCGTTAACTTTTTCGGTTCTCACATGATCAGCCAGAATAAGTACCGTATCAGTTACTTCAGCAAGGACAAATATTATCACCTGGCCGAGGAGCTTAAGGTACCCATTTCCAACAATTTTACCGAGGCTTTTGTTGCGTATGCTCACTTCCAAAAAAATCTTTACATGCTCGCAGAATCCTTTGGTGCTTCAACGATGCAATATTACTATAGGATTAGTGAAAAAGGAGAATTCTCGGTCCATGAGCTTACACCCAACATAGACTATAACTTAATAGCCGGAAGTAACAATGGTGCTGTACTTGCGAAAGCCGAGCCCCGGCTGCTCTGGACCGAGCTTGACATTTACCGGGATAAGAACAAGATCAATAATTTCAAACTAGAAAAAAATGGATACAGTTTTATTAGTTTATTGGATATGCAACTTATAAATGACCAGACGCTTTTCTTCAACAGTTCCGCAAGAAGGGATTCGGACGAATCAATCCAATATTTATTCATCACCATCAATCTTCAGACTAAGGTGACTAGGATTTATACGACCAGTCATATTCCGGCCAATTCAACTGTTGGAAGTGTCTTTGTAAGCCAAGGGAAGCCTTATATCCCGGTAACTGCGAACGCTACGGGAGAATGTTTTTATATTTCTCTTGCTTTAAGCGAAGCAGGCACACCTACTGTTGACAAAGTGCAATTGGAGACAGTAGCTGGAACCACCTTTCATGCTGATCAGGTTTTTATCGAAGGAAACGACGTGTATGTGATGGGCGGTGAAGGTGACCTGCCATGCTATTGGAAAAACAAGAAGCTGGTGAGACTGAAACACAATGGTGTAGGCTCTGGATATGCCTCTGACATCAGGAAATAGATCCCTCAATTATAACCGAGACAGCTTCCGTCTCATCGATGGGAGCTGTCTTGGTTGGTATTCATCAATAGTAATACTGGATGTTCGCCGTATTCTTACCAGCCGAAGTACTGGGCTCAAAATCTATAGTCATTTGCGCGGTGTATGGACTGGTAGAGTCTAACACTCTCAAAGTCAAGGGAACCCTTGTTCCCCCAGTTAAATACGTTGCAGTGACCACATATCGTCCGATAGGGATGTCTAGCAACCTTCCGTATGAGATCGTTTGTGATTCACCACTTTTTCTAGTTAATGCTTGTCCGTTTGAACCATCAATTAAATTACCTACCGGCGTCAACTTGAATTCAATATTGTGTTCATCTAATATATACCGGCCCGGATGATTATAAATATACACGCTACCTCCGTAGAATCCTTCCATTTCCGTCGGTTTGGGGCCGGATAACTTCCATTGAAAGTTGACTACTGCACCCTTATTGCTGAAGGATTCATTATTATCAGGATCAAGCGGAAGTTCATAGTTTTTACCGTTAAATACCTTCTTAACGTATGCAGAGGCGTGAAAAGTACCCACATTCGGCAGTTTGATTTTATAGTTACCATTAGCGTCGGAAGTACCAGCCGCGTATGTATGATTGCCAACTAGTGTATTTTCAACAATGACTTCAATCCCCGCCATGGGGCCGCCCTTGGAATCCTTCACTTTGCCAGTAGCGTAACCATCTGATGGCCCAGCTGCTGAACTTTTTTTACATCCATATCCGGTAAGGACAACGACTGCAATACTGGTTTGAATAGCAAGGACTATCGCCTGCCTGAATAAGCCTTTTGCGGCTGCTGATTTTTGTTTCATATAATATTTAATTTAATTGCTTAGAAAGTAGCTGCTGGTTGTTAAATTTGAAATCAGCAAACCCCAATCCTGGAAGTTTGCTGATACGATTATTAGCTAACCTATAATCCTTCTGATCAAAGTGATTATCGATTTACTTGAACGCGACCTCTCACGTTAAAGATCTTAATACAAACATTTTTGAGATGCTGGGCCGCACCTTTTTGACTATTGCGATATCTTGATGAACTCCACTCGTCTGTTTTGCATCCTGCCGGTGAGGGTATTATTTTCCGCAATGGGCTGAACAGCACCTTTGCCTTGGGTTTGCAGCAAGGATGCCTCAACTCCATATTCCTCTATTAAACTTTTTTTTACCGCCTCCGCACGTTTTTTTGACAAGACTAGATTGTCAGCATCATTCCCCTGATTATCAGTATGTCCAATGATGGTGAATTTCACGTTGCCATTTTCTTTGAGCGCAGCGGCGATTTCCCGCATTAAGCCAGTTGACTCAGGTTTAATTTGATCGGAGTTAGAATCGAAGAGAATTCCACTGGTACTGTACCTGCCTTCACTGAGCAACTTAGTACGGGTATCAGCTAAACCTGCCGCAACTCTGAAATTTGTATAATAAAATGCCGGGCTTCCCTCTTTGGTTTTAGCGCCCCATACCAACAACTGGTTAAAATTATGGGGACTTGCGACAGCGATCGGCAGGTCAAAAATCTTATCGGCATTCATCCACAGCCTGAGCCTTTCTTTTTGTACTGCTATGGCCACGTGAACTACATTTCTGTAGTTCGTCTGGAAACCAGGAAGCTTCACTTTTTCACTCTGCAGCTTCACTAGCGCGTTTTGGCGGGAATCGAGGGTAACTATGGCATTGTCGGCATGCAGACCAGCAGAAAACTTTAACATATTTTTAATGGTATAAGCGTTGTAACCTACTTTGGTTGCTTTATTCCCCCGATCAAAGAGCTCAAAGCCCAGAGCTGGCCGCACATAGCGGGTCGCCGGATCTATATCCATAAATACATCAAATTCATAGGTGAAATTTTCGGGGAACTTGAAAGTCGGCGAAAGTAGCGCTCCGGAACTCATCTTAACCCATTTTCCGGCGAAACCTTCCAGGGTAACCACCTCTCCGCTACCATTGGTAAACCACTTAAGAGGAAACTCACCAATTTGATCTTGCTCAAAGTTTTCTGTAAAGAGAATCGAGGCCCCCGGAACAAAATCATATTTAGAATAGGATTTTACCTCGCGGGTACTGCCACTTGCAGGCTCTTCTGTTTGTTTGAGCGAAGAAGAGGTTGATGTACTTTCCTCTTGTTTTTTTTCTTCCATTGCTTTTTCAGCCTTTTGCGTACTTTTTTTTATAATCAGATCTGTTGCAGCCGCTTCCGCCTTTTTCTGCAGTTTTTTTAGAAAACCCTGACTAAAGCAAGGGCTTGTTAGGCCGATGGCCATTAGTACTAATAAGTGATGTTTCTTAATCATAGCTGTTAAATAAACCCCCTTGGCTAAACGCTTCGAATATGCCCTGCCATGGGGAGGTAAACGATGAATGCAAAAATCCATACTTATCTATTGGCCCTCAACCATAATCGACCAACGTCCTGATATAGTAGACATAAGGCAGCCTAACATCGCCGCATGGGTGTTAAAATTATCAACGTTACCGCTGCATTAATAGCAGCAGGATGATCGCGGACTATTATTGCTTTACCAGCGGCAGAAAGAACCTTCCATCCAAATTAATGTGCGTGTTTCTAGGCTGAACCGGATCTTCTTTATCCGGATCCCAACTGGAAACGATAGTATGAGAAAAAGTACCGCCCAGCATTTTTGTTTCTTTTTTATAACTAAGCTCTATCGTACCTACGGTATTGCCAGGTAAGAAATCAGCAGTGGAACCGGAGGCGCGCCGATATTGATAATTCACATAGTAGGCGGGTGACGAAGAGATTCTGACAGGATAAAGACCCGTATAACCGGGCTTTAGCGCTGCTGCAGGGATTACTATAGTGATGTTATCTCTTCCAGCGGGATAGGCGGTCTTTAGCGCTACCGATAAGCTGCCATCTGTCAGAATATTTGCGGCAGCTGTAATTGCGGTGGTTGAGTACTTTGTACTTACCGTATTCCCACCCCCAGGGTAGTAGAACGTTCTTGCAAATGACGCACGAGAGGCCATCAGGTCGGCACCTTCTGGTTTATCCCGCCTCTTTTTGCAGCTAAAAAAAACGCAAATCAGAGCAACAGGAAGCATCGTTGTAATGGTTTTCATAATTATACAGTTAAAATCCTGTTGTGAAACCTATGGTCTGTTAAAGCATAAAGTTGCCAAGAGGAAGGAAGGTCTAAAATGTTTGTCGACATACAACCAAATACCTAAGATCAGTAACGCAATTATAGCGTTAGACCGCTTCATAAATCGGAGACAATGGAATTCTGAGAAAAAGAGGCTCGCCAAACGGAAAACGAAAAATCCAACGATAAAGCCTGTGTCGCATACTGTGTTCCTTATTTGAACCAGGAACTGATCGCCGCATCTGCGCTGCCAGCCACGCTGTTTCCAATTCCGTCCATACCCTTAGGCCCTCCTGTAAAACCCGAATTGATGCCAAAACTAGCTTCAAATCCTTTTTCAATCGTTGTGGCTGCTCCCTCCCCTTTAACGCCGCTTGAGGCAGAGATGACCACATTTGCACCAGTACGAATACCGGCGTCGGCAAAGGAATTGTTCTTATCAAAACTGATAAAGAAGGCTTCGTAAGCTTCAGCCTTAATACCGCCCCGAATCCCAATTTGGCTCCCCTTTACATCGCCGATACCCCCGCCAGCTTCCAAGAAGGCAATCAGGCTTAAAGTCGACTCTCCTGTTTCAAAGTTCTTCTTGAAGTTGAACTTGACAAATTCCGGCGCTTTGATTGTCCAGCTCAACTCCTTACAGTTTGCTTTCAGCGATGCTATTCCAAGTTCCATATTTAGGTTGACCGGGCAGGCATATTCAAAATCGGCGAGTCTACTTTTCTGTCTTGGCTGGCGATCAAGATTGCCACAGGCCGGCTCGACCACGGGATAACCCACTACTTTTTTGATCTCTTTAAGGTATTGAATCGCGGCACTGTAGTACTGAAAGTTGGAAAGGTACTCATTCACACCTGTCAGGTATTGCCATTTGGAATTGAAATGGAATCTTTCCCTGGCCGCTTGGAGTTGCACTTTGTCAAAGCCATCTGCTGCAAGTGCGCAGCTTTCAAGATAGACGCCAATCCGCTCGTCCTTTTCCTGGCAACTTTGTCTGCTAAGCTTTTCTATCATAAGACAGCCAGCACCTTTGCCTTCACGGCATTCGTAACCGGACATCATCTGGATAAATTTTTCCTGGATTTTCTGCAGGTCCTGATCTAATGCTTTTTTTTCCTGTGCGATGGTCCACCGGTATGACTGCTCCGCCTGCTGCATTTTCTGCAAAAGCTCTCGCTGGATATACCTGTTAGGCAGTACGCGGGTGGCTTTAATAACGATTGGGGACATTAATGGAGTCGGGCTTTGGCCGGTGGCCAGTGTATGGGTATAAGCATCTCGCACGGTCTTTTGCAGTTCCGAATTCCCCAGTTTAGAGGCCTTGCCGGCAAGTACGCCCAGTTCGGAGATCATGTTGTCAATCTGGTCTGAAAACTCCAACTGCTGGACTTTGACTTGTTCTGCGTCGTTAACACTGGTTTGATGCGCCGGCTTTTTGAATTTATAGAGATTAAAATAATCGGGAATGTGTTTTGCTCTGGCTAGGAAATCATAAGCGTCGCCGCTTTTATCATACTGACTAATCAAATCCATGGCTTCGGTAGTTAACTCGCTTTGAACCGAAGCCTTAGCCAGCTCCAATGCCTTGGCGGTATTACCATTGGATTTGGCGATGCGTGCGGCAGTATTGTTTGCCTGGGCATGCCTGGGATTCTCCTTGAGGCATTTGGCGAAGTAGAACATGGCGCTGTCTTTTAGCCCAACTCCGGCAAAAGATTGTCCCATATTGTTAAGCACCATCGGGTTGTTTGGGTTTCGCAACACCAGTCCTCTTAAAATGGGTATTGCCTGAGCAGGTGCACCAGCAGTGATGAGCATGCCACTCAGATTGTTGAGATTCAAATCATGGTTTACATCTTTTAATGCTACTTTCATTGCCAGCAGAAGTCCAGACGCTGTACCACCATTATAAAACGCATAAATGGAAAGTTCTGCCATTTTGGATAGCGTGTCTGCCGCCAGAACAATAGCGGTATCCACAGCCGCAAGATCTGCTGCTGACATTCGGGATATCGCTTTACTTTCCAGGTTAACGATGTAGTCATTGAGCTTTTTTCCGGCCAACGGATTTTTCGGCAGGTCGCCAATGTACAATCTGGGGAAATCATTGGCTGGTCTGGCCTTTTGAAATGCTCCCTTTGTGCCTGTTCTGTTTACACCCAGCTGACTGGCAAGCCCTGCAAGTACTGCAGGATCAATCTTACCTCCGGAACCTGCTTTCTTTTTCATTTCCGCAATCATCTTTTGGATTTGAGAGGCATTTGGTTGTTTTTTTTGCTGGGCCATGCCGGTGCTGCTTAAACATTGCAGGCTGATCAGCAAAGTTACAAGGACTTTGTTTCCTCGAATACGGCCAAATGGCCAGATCTCTGCTGACAGGTTGCTAATACTGGACAACCAAAATTCTCCAATGGTTCTGTATATAATTTTTATAATCAATGAGTACATAGGGTTTCTTTACGTTAAAAGTTCACAGCTACCTTATCCGATGTCATGCGCCCGGGTAGTTTCACGGTAAGTGCGCTCAGTCGTTTTTGGCAATCTGATTTATAGTTTTTTCCAATTGGAAGCGCCTTGCCAAGGATTTTTATTGAAAATGAATGATAACATAATTGTCAATCTTAATATGCCGGGACAATACTGCGGCTCCAAAGATCAGCCTCGACAGAAAAAGTGTAAAATATCGTAGACAAAAGTAACTACGTTGTCGCCGAAATGCCGTTTTTAACATTTAAACAACGTCTTCTTAACATTAATGCTTTGCCTGTGCTGACTTTCCCTAACGGAAGCCTCGGAAACCATGTTGCAATTCTTCCGGGATGATCTGTCGCCTAACTGGCCCATAGTTTCTGTCTGATTTGCCGGCCTGGCATTGAAGACTACTTTTTTAAATAGGTGTTTGGGAGTTTGATGTTTAAGTGTTGTTAAAGGGCTCCATTGAGTTGTATGTCGATGAAAACATGTTCCATTTCGACAGCCATATTAGCGTGTGAGCCGCATCTCTACTTTTGAGCATGAAAAATTATTTTATCATCGCCTTACTGCTGATCTGTTCTTATTCACGGGAAATCGTATCGGCGCAAAGTACCATTCCAGACTTTAAGGCAGTCTGGGCTGCAGGACAGCAAATTTCATTGAAGTCCTATACCTGGTCCGAGCAGGGTACGACCGAACAATATAATCAAACCAGTAGTACATGGGCAAGGTACAAGGCGGGCATTCTTCCAGAGCTGTTTCGCGAAGATATCGGGAGCATTGATGATGGCAATGCCCTAATACAAGTTGGGAAAGCCACTTATACCTTTAAAAAATATAAGCAGGCATATAGCGGCTGGCCGATTGTGCATTTCGAAGACCTGGTATTTATAAAAATGTCTATCCAATCCTTCGACAGTGTCAAATCCGACTTTAAAAAAATAGGAATTGACCTCGCTAAGGGAAGGCAGCAAGTTTGGAATGGCAGGACAACTTTAATTTTTGGTGCAAGTCATCCCTTGGATGAAGATACAGATCAGGTATGGTATGATGCCATTGAAAAGTATCCGGTGAGGTGGCGATACGACAGCAGATCAGGTCCGGTGGACATACAATATTCCGGTTACAAAAAAATTGATGGTGTCTGGTTCCCGGCTCAAAGAAAGGAATATGTGAACAAGAAATTGCACCAGGTAGTTCAATATGAAAGGGTGCGGTTTAATCTACACTTAGACCCTGAGATTTTTGACCCCGGACAATTTGGGTCTGCACACTGGTTAAATTGATTCTATTCAAATTTTACTTATACCAAATCAAATGAAGATAATTCAATTTATTACAGTGTTGCTCTGCCTCGGTCAGGCAAGCATTGCCCAAAAAATTTTTACCAAGTCCGAGTTAAAAAAAGATTTCTCAATCATTCGTGCCGCGTTGCAGGAGGCGCATCCCGGGCTTTACAGGTACAGAACAAAACAACAGATCACGACCGCCTTTGAGCAAACGGAGAGCCGCCTGAATAAAGATATGACAGAATTGGAATTTTACCGGATAGTGAACCCAATGATTGCCTACCTTGCCGACGGCCATACCAAATTTCACCGTCAAAAAAGGCCAGATGATCATTTTGCCTTTTTTGAACAAGGTTACTTTCCATTGAAATTGCACTTTAGAAAAGATAAAGCTTATATTCTTAAGTCATTTTCAGATCCGTCGTTTCCGTATGCGGGATGCGAACTAAAGTCAATTAACGGGAAAGCCATTAGTGAAATCAAGTCCCTTCTTTTCCAAAATATTTTTTCAGATGCTGATGGAGAAACGTTCAAATATCAGGAGCTGAATCAAACATTTTCGGGTTATTATGCAGAAGTCTTAGGCGACAAAAATGTATTTGATATCCAGTTGATTGATAAGACGGGCAAACCGAAAGGGATATCAGTAAGATCGGCGGCGGCCACTGCTTTTCCCAGGTTCATTCCTCTGGAGCCCATATATTCACTTATCTACCCAAGTGCAAAAGTCGCATTAATGCGTATCCCGGTCTTTCAGGAAAAAGAAGGTTTACAGAAATATGAGGATTTTTTAGCAAGCGCGTTTAAAAATATTAAAGACAAGTCGATCAATTCGCTCATTATTGATCTCCGGGATAATGAAGGCGGCACCGACGCCTTTGGGTTCAAACTCTACGCTTACCTCACAGCTATGCCGTTTAGATATTATGACCGTTTTACGGTGGCGGGAAAACCAGATTACTCATTTTCTGAGTACGCATGGCTTCCGCCGGAGTTAGCCTACCTTAAACAATTTATTGTTAAAAAAGGCAACGAGTATCTATTTACGCAAAAAGAGGGTCTTGGACTGCAAACTCCGCAGCCAAATCCGTATACGGGCAAATTAATCGTATTGGTCAACGGCAGAAGTTTCTCGGTGACCAGCGAATTTGCAGCAATTGTAAAAGATAACCGGCGAGCGATGCTGGTTGGCGAAGAAACTGGCGGCGGGTATACTGGAAATTCAAGCGGCGGCTTTGCAATGGTCACCTTGCCAAATACCAAACTTGGGCTAGACGTTCCCTTGCTTGGCTATTACATGCACTTGAAGAACCCGACTGCAACCGCGAAAGGAGTTCCCGTTGAGCTAAATATAAATCCAACTATACAACAGATTTTAACCGGGGAGGATGTGGTGCTTAGACAGGCGCTTATACTCGCAAAAAGCCTTCCCAAATCCCAATGATGACGCATAAAAGCAGAATAATGAAAGAACAAAGCCTAGATCCGGAAAACTGGCATCAAATGCGCAAACTCGGACATCAGGTAATTGATGATGTGATTGACCTATTGTGTAACATTGGGCACGTGCCCGTATGGAATGAGGTGCCACAGGAAGTCAAAAACACCCTTTCCACGGACCTCCCCCAATTTCCCACTACAGCAAACGATGTATACGTTGAATTTTTACGAACGATACTGCCATACCCAAAAGGAAATATCCATCCAAGATTTTTCGCCTGGGTACAGGGCGGCGGAACCCCACTGGGTGCATTTGCGGACCTACTCGCATCGGCGATGAATCCCAATGTCACGATCGGTGAACATTCGGCAATGTATGTCGACCAGCAAGTAGTGAAATGGTGTAAGCAGCTAATGGGTTTTCCAGAAACATCATCGGGTCTGCTGGTTAGCGGCGGTTCAATGGCTAACATTACTGCACTGACCGTTGCCAGAAATCATAAAGCAGGCTACGATGTAAGAACCAATGGTTTATACGGTTCGCCTGCCGCATTAGTATTATATTGCTCAGTTGAAACCCATAGCTGTGTGTTAAAAGCAGCTGAGATTCTTGGTCTTGGGAAAAATTCCGTTCGCCTGATCGGAGTTGACAAACAGTACCGGATTAAAATAAAAGATCTGGAAAAACAGATTCAAACTGATCTGAAAACCGGATTTAGCCCGTTTTGTGTTGTAGCTACCGTGGGAACGGTCAATACCGGCGCAATAGACCCGCTTAAGTCAATCCGGGATATTTGCAGGACTTATCAGCTTTGGTTTCATATAGATGGTGCTTACGGAGCACCAGCAAAACTGACTGGATCTCACAAACAGAGGCTCAGATACATTGAAGATGCAGACAGTGTCGCTTTTGACTTGCATAAATGGTTTCAAGCACCTTATGAGGCGGGCTGTGTGTTGATCAAAGATCAGGAAGTTCACCGGGCGGCATTTTCATTCACTCCAAAATATTTGATGAACGAAATGGAAGGACTGGCAGGCGGCCTCGATCCCATCACCAATTACGGTTTCGAGCTTTCCAGGGGTTTTAAAGCCCTAAAAGTATGGATGTCTTTTAAAGAACATGGTATTAAAAAAATTACCCGGCAAATTGTCCAAAATCTACGGCAGGCAAAGCACCTAGGGCTGTTGATTACTCGTAATCCGGAGCTTGAACTGATGGCACCGATTAGCCTGAGTATAGTGTGTTACCGGTTCATAAGACAGGGTATAAGCCAATCTGAGGCAAATGCACTCAATCGCGAGTTGCTCATTAAGTTACAGGTGAGCGGAATAGCATCTCCTTCATCCACAATTCTGGGAGGGGCTTACTGCATCAGGGTATGCATATTAAACCACCGAACCAAAACATCTGATATTGAACTGTTGGTTGCACAGTCCATAAAAATTGGCTATTCCATTTCGGAGGCAATCAAATAACTTAACGAGGAATGATTGCAAAAGTAGTGTTGGCCAGATAAAATTAATGTGCAGACTGAAGCTACACCTGAGCCAGTCGTCCAAATGGGGATTATTCCGTATGTGGCCACCTCTTTCGCGGAACGTGGCCTCATATTACGGCCCAAAATGATCAGTTGATTTCGTTGAAAAATGGTCAGTCGGCTTATTTTAAGCCGTTTTTAGCCTC
>Ga0157370_10000712_pt1 | contig 41700 bp, 32 predicted proteins | sample C35metaG_FD_113463 | JGI IMG/M metagenome (GOLD analysis project Ga0157370, IMG submission 113463) | Corn rhizosphere microbial communities from Kellogg Biological Station, Michigan, USA - C3-5 metaG | ecosystem: Host-associated > Plants > Roots > Rhizosphere > Soil | place: USA: Michigan...
ATTCATCATTGCTTACCTGCACATCGAAATGATAATTAAGAATATTTTCAGAAAAATCTTCTTTCAGATTTGCCAGCTCAAGATCGTGAGTGGCGATAATTGCAGCGGCTTTCTTTTTGATCAGTTGTTTTATTAATGCTTTTGATCCTGTATGCCGGTCAAGCGAATTTGTGCCTCGAAGAATTTCATCCAGCAGGATAAAAACTTTTTCTCCGGCATTCACTTTTTCAATGATCGTTTTTAATTTTTTTAATTCCGCATAAAAAGTAGAAGTGCTTTCTTCGAGATTATCAGTAATGCGCATACTACTCATAAGCTGAACATGTGAAACGGAAAAAGCCGTTGCGCAAACGGGTGCACCAGACATGGCAAGAACCACATTTACGCCGATACTTCTCAGGTAAGTGCTTTTGCCAGCCATATTGGAACCCGTTACCAGCATCAGTTCTGCATTGGTAGGAATATCAATAAAATTATCAACCCTCTTTTCTTTTGGTATCAGCGGATGGCCAATTTCTTTTCCTTCAATTGAAAAATATTCAGATTGAATTGTTGGAAATATCCAGTCAGGTTGATTGAAATATAAAATACCAAAACTGTTGAGCGCTTCAAAATTGGCTAAGGTATCAAACCATTCATTGATATTGTTTTGCCCGCTTTCTTTCCATTTCTCCAAATCAAGTACCTGTTGTAAATTCCATAGCAACAGCCAATTCAAAGGCAATGATAAAACAAGATTATACCGAAGATCCAGTTTATCCAAAATCTTTTTTATTTTCAAAATATCAGCAGATGCTTTTTTATTTTTATCAAGAAAAACAGATTGCCATCGTCTAAGTAACGGGCTTTCAAATTGTTCATTTTCGATTGATAAAATGCTTGATGAAAAGGTGCTTAATTCATCCGCCACTTTTGATAATTGCTCATGAATGGGTGCAACTACTTTATTGATCTGATAGGCGATTACAGCAAAAATCAAAAGGCCTACATAAAAAACAGTATCGCCTGCTACGTCAAAAATATATAAGATAACAATGGTTAAAATAATTGCAGGAAGTAAATACCGTAACCATTTCCATGCCTTAAATCCTGAGAAAACGTTTGGGTGTTTCATCCAGTTTTCCAGCCGGCTTTTGGTAGAAAAAGTTATTTTATTTTTTGCTCCAAAAGATTGTAAATCCTGTATCCATTTCACTTTCGAGGATAATTCCTTTATGGCGTTCTGCCTTTCTGATATGTCTTTTATGGAAACAGATGATTTTAAATATTCGGCAAGTTTAGCGCTTCCTGGTTCAGATGTAGTACGATTCAAATATTGAAATAAAGAAGCGCGTCCAAAAATATCAAGGTCGTTTGCATAAGGATGTTCTTTAGGAATATGCTCAGAACCGGATGGGAAATCATAATAATTTCCATCCAAAAATTTCAATTCATTTTCATTGATCCGGATGAGTTGGTTTGTATGTTCAATTCTGGATTGATTTTTTAAATCAGCAGAAACAAGCCTTACAAAAATAAAGATCAATAAAACAGAAGCGATGATTACATATATTATTCCTAACGACCACAAAAAATAAAACCCGGCGATGATGGCAACAATAGCGCCGAGCCTAAGCCATGCGAAAGAAGATTTTCTTTGTTGCAGTTGTTTTAAATGAGCGCGTAATTCTTCTAATCTATCCTGATAAAATTGTTTTCGATCCATTAATTTTTTTTCTTTAAAAAGTGTGTAAAAGTAACTGATAACGCAGACTTTCAAGTGAGGGAAAAGGTAATATTGACTGTTGAATTAATATTGGAAAAACTTTCCTGCGGTGAAACGATTGAAGATTTACTAATAGCACATCCTCATGTTACCCGGGAAAATATTCAGGCTGCATTAGCTTTTACGGTCAGTAATTAATTTGTTTCAATTATACAAAATTTCTCTTCCAAAGTAAGCGATGCGTCATACAGCATTTTAAAAAAATCATTCCCCCATTTTGAATAAAAAAGCATAAAATTTTCTGTACGTTCCTGCAAGCCATCATTTGGAAATAATGAGGAAAATATTTTGTTCAATTGATTTTTTTGGTCAGAAAATTTTCTTTTTTCTGCACGAAACATTTTCTTTTCCAAAGCAGATAAAGCCTTTACATGTCTTGTTTCCAGGGCTTCTACATGCTGCCTAAGAGTAGAATCAATACGGTTTACAAGTTTGTCAATCTGATCATAAATATTTTCAAATTCCTTTTTTTCTGTGGTTAAATTCAAAATAAATTTGCTTTCCCTGTTTACAATTTCGTTCAACAACACTTCTTTTCCTTTGAAAAGATCAAGGGCAGTAAGATTCAGTTTGTTTAATAAATCCTGATGTCTTTTATCAATAATCAAAAAAGAATTTCTTAAAATCAAAACAGGATAAGGAACCGCATAGTTTTCAAATAAATCTTTTAGCTGCAACCAATAAGCAAGCTCGCCGCCACCGCCAATCCAGGCTACGTCGGGCAAAATAATTTCCTGGAATAATCCACGTAAAATTACATTCGGACTGAATCGCTCAGGATGTGCCTGTAGTTCATTTTTCATTTCTTCATTTGTAAAAACAATTTCTGTATCATGAACTACAAAATGATCGTTAACCGGAACAATTCTGTTTCGTAAATTATCTTTTAAATAAAACAAATTGATCTCACGCGGATAAGCCTGTGCCTTGTAATGACGAGATAATTTTTCAGAAGTTTGTTCCACAATTTCCGAAGAAGTATGATTAAAAATATCATCTTCAAAAATAGAAATCATTTCTTTTTTAAAAGCGGCGTTGTCAGGTAAAAGAACCAATAAACCATATTCCTGAAACAGATGATGAACAAATAAAAAGGTTGCTTCCTCAATGGTTGATTTTTTTACAAAACATTTTTTTAATAAATCAATTAATGGTCTTCCAAATTTTTCGACCGATAATCTTCCTGCAATTTTTTCAATTAATTGAATAAGATCCTCATCTACTTTCATTCTTCCAACAGCGCCGGTTTGTTTGGTTTCCCATTCATATTTTACTCCGTCAATTACAACATGATTTAATTCTTCCAAATCAGCATCTTCGCTTCCCATAAAAAAAACCGGAACAAAATTGTATTCCGGTAATTCTTTTTTCAGAGAATCAGCCAGCTTTATTGTATGTAAAATTTTATAGACAAAATAAAGATGGCCGGTAAAAATATTTGGCTGATGAGCCGTGCAGATCGTAAACGTATTTTCATGCAAAAGTGCGTCAATATTTGATTTTACCAGATTGCAACACTCAAAATCTTTATATTGAATCGTAAACTGGCCTGCCAATAATTGTCTGTTGGTATTATACTTTCTCCTTTCAGCAATCGCTGATTTTATGCCTTCAAGATTTACCGGATGCTGATAAAAATCTTTTAATGGTGGAGTTTTATTAATATAATCCAAAACAATTTTAGTAAACTTTCCTGTTTGTGAATAAGGTAGATATTCTAATCTTGTATCCAAAGCGGCTGAATTTTTAGCTGCAAAGATAGAGGTAAAGAAAGATTTTACTTCGCTTATATCGGCGGCATTATATGCCTAATTCAAAATCATTCGTATTTCTTCGTTTACCGGCAATTCAAAAATTATTGAAAGTTTTAAACAGCCTTTAAAATTTCTATACATTTTTCCAAACTATTTTTCCAACCGGGAATAGAAATTTGAAGACTTTGTTTAATTTTTGAAGTATCCAAGACTGAGTACTGCGGCCGCTTTGCTGCAGTTTTATAGGAAGATGTTGGAATAGGATTTATAAGGCACTTACTATTTACTAAAGATTTTATTGCTTCAGCAAATTCAAACCAGGTAATAATTCCTTCATTACAATAATTGAAAATTCCCGATAACAGATTTCCTTGTTGTATTTTTTCAACAAACATCATAGTTGTTAATGCAAGATCTGCTGCATAAGTTGGAGAACCATATTGATCCGATACCACATTAATTTCATTTTTCTCTTTGAATAAACGCAGCATCGTTTTTACAAAATTATTTCCAAAAGAAGAATAAACCCATGATGTGCGGATAATTAAAGCGGCAGGATTTTTTTCAAGTACCAATTCCTCTCCTTTTAATTTTGACGATCCGTAAATATTCAAAGGTGCAGTTTTGTTTTCTTCTTTCAGTGGAATATTTCCGCTGCCGTCATATACATAATCTGTAGAAATATGAATGAGTTTTGTCTGATGATTGTTACAAATCTCTGCCAGATTTCCTGCACCACCGGCATTGATCAAAAACGCTTTTTCTTTTTCCGATTCTGCTTTATCAACTGCTGTATAGGCAGCACAATTAATGCAATAACCAATTTTATTTTTCTGAAAAAACGATTTTACTGCTTCTGTATTTTCTACCGGAAGTTCTTCTTTTGTCGTAAAAATAAATTCGTATTCCGGATATTGAAAGGCGATCGTTTTTATTTCATTTGCCAGTTGTCCGTTTGCTCCTGTAACTAATATTTTGGTTATAAAATCTTTTGAAGGCATTTATTTTTTAATCTTTAAAAACAAAATTATGAACCGTATTTTCTAACAAATAAGATTGTTTATCTTTTTCAGAAACGATCATTTTATCAGCAGGAATCTGCCAGTCAATTTTCAAAGCCGGATCGTTCAACGAAATACCTCCTTCAGCTTCTTTATGATAAAATTCGTCGCATTTATAAAAAACTTCAGCAGTTTCACTAATAACGGAATATCCGTGGGCAAAGCCTTTTGGGACTAAAAGCTGTTTTTTATTTTCTGCAGAAAGCAATATCGTGTAGGCCACACCATAAGTCGGGGAACCTTTCCTGATATCCACCGCAACATCAATTATTTTTCCACTCAAAACGCGGATTAATTTTGTTTGGGCAAAAGGATCTCTTTGAAAATGTAATCCCCGCACAACACCAAATGAAGACCTCGCCTGGTTATCCTGAACAAAATTGATTTCCACTCCTTCTTCTGAAAATATTCTCTGATTATAACTTTCAAAGAAATAACCACGATTGTCTTCAAAAACTTTTGGTTCAAAAACTAATAATCCGGGAAATGGGGTTTTTATAAAGGGCATATTATAAATTTCTGATGTATTGATTTATGATTTATGATCTCTTTGCAGGCAAATAAAATGCTGTGTGTCTTCAATTATTGTTCCGGCTGCCTGAATAAAGTTCTTCAAAATAACCAATGGTTTTTATCAGACCAGTTTGAAATTTAGTGGTGGGCTGGTAATTCAATAAATTCTTCGCTAAAGAAATATCAGCAAGAGAATTACGAATATCACCTTCCCGCGGCTCACGATGAACAGGATTTATATCGCTATGCAAATATTTTCTGATAAAATCGTATAAAAAATTTATCGAATAATTTTCGCCAACAGCCACATTATACACTTTATTTTTTGCTTCATCATTTGTAGTGAGCATTCCTCTGACATTAACCTGCACTGCATTCTCTACGAAAGTAAAATCTCTCGTCTGACCACCATCACCATTTATAAAAGCAGAAGTATGATTCATAATCGCCTTTACAAATAGCGGTATCACGGCAGCATATGGGCCATCAGGATCCTGGCGCGGGCCGAAAATATTAAAATAACGAAACCCCAACACAGGAATCTTATAAGTTCTTGAGAACACATCAGCATATAATTCATCCGCTCTTTTGCTCACTGCATAAGGCGATAAACAATTGCCAATCTTATCTTCTTTTTTAGGCAATGTCGGTTCATCGCCATAAACAGAAGAAGAAGATGCATAAACAAATTGCTTTACATTATTTTCTACTGCCGATTTCAAAATGTTTACAAAACCGCCGACATTTACATCATTGGTATTTGACGGATCCCTGATTGAACGGGGAACAGATCCCAATGCAGCCTGATGGCTTACATAATCAATGCTCTCGCATGCTTTTCTGCATGTTTCCAGGTTTCTGATATCTCCTTCGATAAATTCAAAACCATGATATGCCCTCAGCACATCAAGGTTTGATTGAAATCCATTTGCAAAATTATCCAGCACCCTTACTGTTCCTGCACCATTTTTCAATAAATATTCTGCAATATGACTTCCTATAAAACCAGCACCACCGGTAACTAAAAATGAAAGTTTACTTAAATCCTGATCATGAAATTTATTTTCCAATTTGTTTAATTTTAAAGACTCCAGTAATTGCGGCTTGAGATTTTTCCACGATAAATTCCTTTTAAATCTGCAACCATTCCATGCGATTTTGTGATGCCGGCGAAAGCTTTATCATCCATGTTTAAATATGCAGTGTGGGGGACAGTAATAATTATTGCATCATAATCGGAAGCAAGATTACCTGTTAATTCAAAGCCATATTCATGTTTCAATTCATTACTGTCGGCATGCGGGTCAGTAACATGAACATTCAATGAATATGATTTTAATTCTTTAATAATATCCGCAACTTTTGAGTTCCGGATATCGCTTACATTTTCTTTAAAGGTAGCCCCCATTACTAAAACTTTTGCCTCTTTGACATTGCCGTTGCTCCTGATAATGTGCATCAAAACCTTTTTAGCAACATAGCCGGCCATACCATCATTGATTGAACGTCCGGCAAGAATTACCTGCGAATCGTAACCTAATTTCTGAGATTTATAAGTAAGGTAATAAGGGTCAACACCAATACAATGGCCACCCACAAGCCCAGGCTGAAATTTTAAAAAGTTCCATTTTGTACCTGCTGCTGCTAACACTTCAAAAGTGTTGATTCCCATTTTATCAAAAATAATAGACAACTCATTCATCAATGCGATGTTCAAATCTCTCTGAGTATTTTCAATAATTTTTGCTGCTTCTGCTACTTTAATGCAGGAAGCCTGGTGCACACCGGCTTTCACTACAAGCTCGTAAACTTTTGCAATAGTTTGCAAACTTTCTTCATCGCAGCCGCTCACCACTTTGATAATACTTGACAATGTATGTTCCTTATCTCCCGGATTTATTCTTTCAGGAGAATAACCCAATTTGAAATCATCACACACTTTTAAACCAGATAGTTTTTCAATTACCGGCAGGCAATCTTCTTCAGTGCAACCGGGATATACGGTACTTTCAAAGACTACATAATCTCCTTTCTTCAAAACTTTTCCAATAGTTTCACTTGCTTTAATTACCGGAATTAAATTTGGAACATTGTATTCATCAACAGGTGTAGGAACCGCAACAATAAAGAAATTTGCTTCGCAAAGTTTGTCCAGGCTATCAGTAAATTCGATATCACAATTTGCAAATGCAGATGATTCCAGTTCATTGCTTGGGTCAATTCCATTCTCCATCAATTTAATTCTGCCGGCATTGATATCAAAACCAATCACGGAAATTTTCTTTGCAAATTCCAGTGCAATCGGCAACCCCACATAGCCCAGTCCGATAACTGCAAGCTTCTTCTTTTTGTCTATTAATTCCTGGTACATTTTATTTATTTAATTTTTCATTGGAATTCGCCAATGCTAATTTAATTTCATTTGGATTCGCCCAATACACCCTTTCAGTTTTTGCAGTCAACTACTTAATCCCATTCAGCAAACAAAGCAATATTACAGTTGCTACTTTATTCAAATCCAAAGAGAAAAAAAGTGTTCCAACTTGCAACCTTCAACCTCTTATCTTTTACTTTCAAACTCCTTTGGCAATTTATACCAATCTTCTTCAGGCAAAGATTTAAAATAATCATAGGTAATTTTTAAACCTTCCGCCCGTTGTACTTTTGGCTCCCAGTTTAAAAGGTCTTTTGCCCTGCTAATATCAGGTTGTCTTTGTTTGGGATCATCTTGTGGCAAAGGTTTATAAACTATTTTTTGTTTCGTTCCGGTTAATTTAATCACCTCTTCGGCAAAGTCTTTTAAAGTAATCTGATCAGGATTGCCAATATTTACAGGTTTTGGATAATCGCTCATCAACAAACGATAAATTCCTTCAATCAAATCATCTACATAACAAAAACTTCTCGTTTGGCTGCCATCGCCAAAAACCGTAAGATCCTCCCCGCGCAAAGCCTGGCCAATGAAAGCAGGCAATGCTCTACCGTCATTCAATCTCATTCTCGGGCCATAAGTATTGAAAATCCTTACGATCCTTGTTTCCAATCCATGAAAAGTATGATAAGCAGTTGTGATTGCTTCCTGGAAACGTTTTGCTTCATCATAAACACCGCGCGGACCAATCGGATTTACATTACCCCAATAATCTTCTGTCTGAGGATGAACCAAAGGATCGCCATAAACTTCGCTGGTTGAAGCAACCAAAATCCGTGCTTTTTTTGCAAGAGCCAATCCAAGGCAATTATGCGTTCCCAGGGAACCAACTTTTAAAGTCTGAATTGGAATTTTTAAATAATCAATCGGGCTTGCCGGGGATGCGAAATGCAAAATATAATCCAGTTTTCCGGGAACATGAATAAATTTTGAAACATCACAATGGTAAAATTCAAAATTTTCAAGTTTAAAGAGATGCTGTATATTTTTCAGATCACCAGTAATTAAATTATCCATGCCAATTACATGCATTCCTTCTTTGATAAAGCGGTCACAAAGGTGAGAACCTAAAAATCCGGCTGCCCCGGTGATAAGAATTCGTTTGTTTGGCACTAAATTATGGGATTATTAAATTATTAAATCAATGTATTACTCAATTATTAAACTAATCATTCTGATTCTTCATTAGCACATCAGCACATCATTTAATCAGCCATTTCTACATTTTCTCCAAAGGAGTCTTTTGGACACATTTTCACATTTTCACATTTGCTAATTTCACTACTCTCCTTCCCACACTTTCATAATGAAACCCGCATTCTTCCATCTGATATAATTCAAAAAGATTTCGTCCATCAAAAATAGCAGGAGTCTTTAAAAGTGTTTTTATTTTATTCAGATCAGGCGTTCTGAATTCGCTCCATTCTGTGGCAATTAATAATGCATCTGCATCTTCCAAGGCTGCATATTGATTGCCGGCATAAGTAATTTTATCACCTAATTCTCTTTTTACATTCGGCATTGCTTCGGGGTCATAAGCCACAACAGTTGCTCCTTCAAAAAGAAGTTCTTTAATAATTTGTAATGCCGGAGCTTCGCGAATATCATCTGTATTTGGCTTGAAAGCCAACCCCCATAAGGCAATTTTTTTGCCTTTCAGCTTATTTTTAAAATAAGATTTCAATTTGGGCAGAAGATGAATTTTCTGATTTTCATTTACCTGCATTACAGCTTCCAAAATTTTAAATTCATAGTCAGCTTTGTGTGACGATTTTGCTAATGCCTGCACATCTTTTGGAAAACAACTTCCTCCGTAACCAATCCCTGGAAACAAAAATCTGCGACCGATTCTATCATCACTTCCCATTCCTTTGCGCACCATATCCACATCCGCTCCAAGCCTTTCACAGAGCTGGGCTATTTCATTCATGAAAGAAATTTTAGTAGCCAAAAATGAATTAGCAGCATATTTGGTAAGTTCGGCAGACCGTTCATCCATAAAAATAATCGGATTTCCCTGCCTTACGAATGGAGCATACAATTCTCCTAAAATCTTTTTAGCTTTAGCAGAAGAAGTGCCAATTACAACGCGATCCGGTTTCATGAAATCATCCACAGCAACCCCTTCACGAAGAAATTCCGGATTGCTCACCACGTCAAATAATTTTTCCGGGTTTTCGATTCCTGCTTTCACTGCACTTTTCAAAATGATTTCATTCACTTTATCTGCTGTTCCAACAGGCACCGTGCTTTTATCAATAATAATTTTATAAGATCCTTTTTTTAAAAGTTTGCCAATTTTCTCTGCTACATCCAAAACATATTTCAAATCAGCAAAGCCATCACCATCAGGCGGCGTAGGCAATGCGAGAAAAATGACTTTCGCATTTTTAATCCCGCCAGCAAGAGAAGTGGTGAATTTTAAACGGCCTTCTTTTCCGTTTCTTTCAAAAAGTTTTTCAAGCCCTGGTTCAAAAATGGTAATTTTTCCGGATGATAACTTTTTTACTTTTTCTTCATCAATGTCAACGCAGGTAACCATATTCCCTGTTTCTGCAAAGCAGGTTCCGGTAACCAATCCTACATAACCTGTTCCAATAACTGCAATATTCATTTTTATTTATTTACGAATTCCAATACTTTTTTTGCGATATAATTTAATTGTTCTTCATCCATTTCTGTGTGTACCGGCAATGAAATTACCCGATGCGTGAGCCAGTCAGTTTTTTCCAAATCGTAATCTGCGCCACCAAAGGAAGCAAACATTTTTTGTTTATGAGCGGGTACCGGATAATAAATCATTGAAGGAATATTGTTTTCAGCCAAAAATGCTACAAGCTCATTCCGGAAATTTTCGGGACTTTCGATATTTTCGAGAATAAGTGTGTATTGATGAAAAACATGCTTGCAATAATCCGCGCGAAAAGGTGTAGTGATTTTTTCATTATCCGCAAAAGCTTTATCATAAAAATCAGCTACTCTTCTTCTTGCATCTATATAGCTATCCAATAACGGCAATTTAATTTTTAGTATTACAGCCTGGAGCGCATCAAGACGGGAATTACATCCAACCATTTCATGATAATATCTTGTTTTCTGACCGTGGTTTGCAATCATCTTTAATTTTTCTGCAAGAGCATCATCATTTGTAAACATAGCACCGCCATCACCATAACAACCTAAATTTTTGCTGGGGAAAAATGAAGTGCAACCGATTGTACCGATGGTTCCTGTTTTTTTTGTAGTGCCATCTCTAAAAGTATAATCGCCCCCAATCGCCTGGGCATTGTCTTCAATCACGAATAAATTATGGTCATTTGCAATAGACATTATTTCATCCATTTCACATGCGTGGCCGTACAAATGAACTGGCACAATGGCTTTTGTTTTTGGCGTAATGGCTTTCCTGATTGCTTCCGGATCTACACAAAAAGTTTGCGGATTTACTTCTACAAAAACCGGCTTTAATTTCAATAAAGCGATCACTTCAGTAGTGGCGACATAAGTAAAAGAAGGGGTAATCACTTCATCACCGGGCTGCAGTCCAAGCGCCATCATAGCAATTTGTAGTGCATCAGTCCCATTAGCACAGGGAATTACATGTTTTATATCCAGGTATTCGCCAAGACTTCTTGAGAAATCAGCTACCTGGGGGCCGCCGATAAAAATGGTGCTGTCCAAAACACCTGCAATGGCAGCATCTACTTCATTTTTAATATTGAGGTATTGCTGCTTCAAATCCACCATGTGTATAGGGCTCATGTACGAAATTTTTTAAATGGTTGCAAAGATAGGGATTGAAGCAAGAAAAGAAATATGGGTTTTAGAAATAAATTGGACGAAAGCAAATGAAGTTTTAAGGGCAATTGGTAATTTACTTTTGGTCGTTCGAAAAAGTATTCCTTTGAAAAATTCAGTAATTTCGTAACAACGATCATATCTTAGCAGAAGAAATGATACTTACGAAGATCGTTCTAAAAACCACAGGTAAGAATGATATTTTGTCATCATCAAAACGAGTACGACTTTCCCGTTACCGATCCGGTCTTTCTTCATAAATTCAAGGTTAACCGAAATTTTATTAATCAATACAATCAGGCATTTTTATGTGTGTCGGTCAGCATTCCATGGAATAACCGGCATTACAAACTCGTTGCCGGAATAATTCTAAAAAAAGTATGAAAAAGAATTAAACAACAAAGTCGGTCCATTTTTCATGTGATTTTCCGGAAGCCACTACATTCTCAATAAAAGCCATTCCACGTACACCTTCATCCACCTGCGGAAAATCCAGCATTTCCTTTGCAGGAGTTTTTCCTTCTAATTTTGAAAGTAGTGTGTGAGCAAAATTCTTATAGATATTGGCAAAAGCCTCCAGATAACCTTCAGGATGACCGCCGGGAGTGCGGCAATTATCAAGCGCCGCTTTGCTTAAAATATTTGGATAATTATTTCCGGATCTCAAAATTTGGGCGGGTTGATCAAGCCATTTTACTATCAAAGTATTCGGCTCCATTTGCGCCCATTCGATGCTGCCCTTTTCGCCATAAATTCTTAAGGTCAAATTATTTTCTTCTCCTGCAGCAATTTGCGAAGCGACCAAAACACCATTTACATCATTCTCGAATCTCAATAAAACATTGCCATCGTCATCCAACATTCTTCCCGGAACAACAACGTTCAGATTGGCGCAAAGCTGAGTGATTTTTAAACCGGAAACATACTCGGCCAGATGAGCTGCGTGCGTTCCTATATCACCCATACAACCTGCTTTACCGGATTTAGAAGGGTCTGTACGCCAGGCTGCTCCTGCATTTCCTTCCTTTTCTGAAAGCTTGCTCAGCCAGCCCTGCATATATTCTACTACGATTTTTCTTGGCTTTCCTAACTCGCCATTTTGTACCATAGCACGGGCTTGTTTTACCATCGGATAACCGGAATAGGTATGTGTAAGACATAATTGTAATCCTGTTTCTTCTACTTTCTTTTTTAATTCTTTTGCTTCTTCAAGAGTGAAAGTCATCGGCTTTTCTATAATCACATTAAAACCCTTTTCCAGCGCCATCATTGCCGGTGCAAAGTGAGCAAAGTTGGGTGTAACAATGGTGATAAAATCAATACGCTTATCCACCGGCATTTCACTTTCTTTTTTTATCATTTCTTCATAAGAAAGATAGGTTCTGTCTTCAGGAAGAAACAACATTTTACCAGATTCTTTTGCCAGTTCCGGATGAATGCTGAGTGCGCCACAACTCAGCTCTATCAATCCATCCATGTTTGCAGCTATACGATGAATCGCTCCAATGAAGGCATCTTTTCCGCCTCCTACCATTCCCATTCTCAATTTTCTCATAATAATTTAATAATAAAATAATTGAATAATTTATTGCTAAAAACTAATACACTCTTTCAGCTCTTTGGGTGTATATGCCAGGCCATACTGTTTTAAAACACCGTCTGGTACGCCGTTCCATTGGTTTGGAGTATTGCCGACATATCCTACATCTTTTACACCAATCTCAGAAGTGTAAAATCCAGTGGCAGTCAGATTTCGCATGAGACTGAAAAATTTTACTCCTGGTTTCATCTCTGGTTTTGCTTTTTTCGGCCATGCAATTTCATCAACCATTTCCATTTGTTGCTTGGGGTTACATTCTGCAAAGGATTTTTGATAGCGGTTCAAACATTGCATATCCAGCCACCGCAAACCTCCCCGCATCGGCACTTTATTATCTGGTTGATCTTTTACAATAAATTCAATAAACTCAGGCACTTTTGCATCTGAAGCACTGCCACTCACCTCATCTTTTGGAATAATAATGTCACACAGAATGGTGATTGTTTTCATTTCTTCAGGTGTGAAATATGTGTAGGCATTTACTTCTTCCAAATGCTTCACTTCTTCTTTCATCAGTCCGGGATGCTTTTCTGCTGTAACCTTTGGCGCTTTTTTTAGTATCGCCTTTTTATCTTCAGTTTTACAAGCCTCTAGCATTAATCCTGAAGATACCGTGCCGAGCACCATTACTTTCAGCGATTTTCTTCTGTCCATAATTTTTTAATTTTTAGAAAATAAAAGAATTAAATTTTTCTATTTTGCAATGAATTTCTAAATGTTATTTTTCTTTAACTGGTCCACAATATATTCTGATGTACGCATGGATAAAGCAAGAATGGTCCAGGTAATATTTTTATCACCCTGCGAAACAAATTGTCCTCCATCCACATTGAATAAATTTTTACAATCATGCGCCTGCGCCCATTTGTTTAATGGAGACTGTTTCGGATCATTTCCCATTCTTACCGTTCCTGCTTCATGAATAATATTTCCGGGAGCGTGCAATCCATAATTATTTTCCGGACCGTCATCACCACCCCAGGTAATCACCGCTCCCATGGAATGTAAAATTTCAGAAAAAGTTTCTTTCATGTGCTTTGCCTGTTTTATTTCATATTCGGAATATTTTGTGTGAAAACGCAAAACCGGAATTCCATAAACATCAACCATTGCCGGGTCTATTTCACAATAATTATCCCGCCTCGCAACAGCTTCTCCACGGCCAGCCATGCCCACATGAGAGCCAAAAAAATAACGATAATCTTCTTTTAATGAAGCACCGTAACCGCCGGCTTCTTTTTGTTTTCCTTTCACTTTATAAGTACCGTTGAGATTTTCAATTCCCCATTGAAAACCATATAAAGGCATTCCAAAACCACCGCCATATTCAATGTGATAACCGCGAGGAAAATCAAGTTTCTTGTTATCAAGCCACCAGGGAGTATAAACGTGCATACCCCCCACCCCATCTTCATTATAGCGTTTTCTGTCAAACAATTCAGGAATGATTCCACCCATATCAGCGCCGGTAGAATCATGCAAATATTTTCCAACTACATCGCTTGAATTTGCCAATCCGTTTGGATGCCGTGGAGACTTTGAATTTAATAATAATCTTGCAGATTCGCAGGCACTGGCTCCAAGAATTACTGTTCTTCCCATCACCTGGTATTCCTGCATGTCTTCTTTATTTACATAAGAAACACCAATTGCCAAACCATCTTTATTTGTTAAAACTTCCCGCGCCATTGCATTCACAACGAGGTCAACATTTCCTGTTGCGATAGCTGGAAGCACCAGGGCAGAGGATGAAGAAAAATCAGCAAATATTTTACAACTGCGGCCACATTGCGCGCAATAAAAACATTGGCCGCGGGTATCGTTTATTTTTTTTGTAAGTATAGAAAGACGTGAAGGAATTACAGGAATTCCAATTTTTGTCGCCGACCTTTGAATCATCAATTCATGCAAACGCGGCTTTGGGGGCGGCAGAAAAATTCCGTCCGGATCATCTACCAATCCTTCGTTGGTTCCAAAAACGCCAAGCAATTTATCTATCTTATCGTAATAAGGTTTTACGTCTTCATATCCAATTGGCCAGTCATCTCCAAGGCCGTCAATACTTTTTCTTTTAAAATCTTTTGGCCCAAAACGCAAAGAAATTCTTCCCCAGTGATTGGTTCTTCCGCCTACCATTCTGGCGCGCCACCATTCCCAGTTAGAATCTTTGTCATTCGTATATGGTTCGCCGTCAATTTCCCAACCCCAGTAGCATCCGTCAAAATCGCCAAATGGCCGGTACTTAGTGCTGGCGCCTCTTCTCGGCGATTCCCATGGATTCTGCAATTGTTTGGAATCTATTGCAGGATTAAAATTCGGACCTGCTTCAATCAAACAAACCTTTAAACCGGCATTAGCCAAAACATAAGCAGCCATTCCGCCGCCGGCGCCGGAACCAACGATTACTGCATCATATTTTTTTGGCTGAACTTTTACTTGAAAATTTCCCATAGAGATAAAATGATTTTTTTAAATCGGGCATGAATGTAGGAATTCTTAAATTAAATACAGTCATTTTTTTAAAAAAAGGATCAGAAAACAGATGCGAATTAAAGAATCGGAATTAAAATATAGATAAAGTTTAAATCATAAAAGGCACATCCTGATTGTTGCGGTTAGTTCAGACACATAGCAGGAGCCTGGGGTATGGGCGGTATCCCCAACGCTGATAATCAATTCTGTCAGGCGGCAAATTAAATGCTCCCCATTAAAATCATCACGACTTAAATGCTTAGTTCAAATTATTATATAAAAACGAGCAAATATTTTTTTGTCTTTTCCTAATGTCTTAAAGTCAGCTCCAGGCAACTTGTATTATTTTCAGGCATATTTGTTCGTTATATGTTCGGTACATGTTCGCTCGATGTTCGGTTTTAAAGAGCGAACATAAACTGTAATAATCCCGCATAAATAGTGCTATAGAATAAAAGCATTCTATGGCAAGGATACCAGACAGATATCAGGTGGCTATATTGGACGGATAGATTTGGTTTCCGGTACTCAAGATTTACTTTTGCTATAAAAAACAAAATATTTTGCTGTGCAACGGTTCTGAAAAAATATAAATCTGATTTCAAAACTTCATCTTTGTAAAAATGCATCAGAAAAATATTTTAAAAATTAAATAAAATTATGGCCAAAAAAATTGCCATCATTGGCGGCGGAAATTTAGGAACTGCAATTGCAGAAGGATTATTAAAAAGTAAATTTTGCAAGGCATCCGACATCACTGTTACGAAAAGGAAAATCGAAGCGCTCGAAAAATTAAAAGAAAAAGGCGTAAAAGTAACTTCTGAAAATGCAGAAGCTGTCCGCAACAGTCAACTCGTAATCCTGGCAGTAAAGCCTTACCAGGTAAGTGATGTATTGAACAGTTTTAAATCACAACTTACAGAAAAGCACATTTTAGTTTCAGTAGCTACGGGTGTTTTAATTTCAGATATCAATGAAATTATTGAAAAGAAAATTCCGGTTTTCAGGGCGATGCCCAATACTGCAATTTCAATTCAGCAAAGCATGACATGCATCAGTTATACTAATGCTCATGAAGATGAAATTGAATTCGTAGAAAAAATATTTTCTACTTTAGGAAAAGTAGCAGTGATTGATGAAAAACTAATGGAAGCGGCTACAATCCTCGGTGCATGTGGCACTGCATATGCGATGCGTTTTATCCGTGCCAGCATCCAGGGTGGAATTGAAATCGGTTTTGATGTAGTAACAGCAAACCTGATCGTAGAACAAACTGTAAAAGGGGCAGCAGAATTATTATTACAAAAAGGAACGCATCCCGAACAGGAAATAGATAAAGTAACTACGCCAAAAGGCTGCACGATAGCAGGTTTGAATGAAATGGAACACCAGGGGTTCAGTTCTTCTTTGATAAAAGGAATTTCAGTGAGTTATAAAAAAATTGCGAAAAGCTGATTTTGTTTTATCCTTCTTTTTACTATCAAAGAAAATAAGAATTCAACATAAAAGTTTGTTTACTGTATTGTAAAACTGTCCTCATAAAAACTTTCGGTTTTTAAAAATATAAAAGGTTTACGAATATTTACTGAAGGTTTTTGCTAAATACAAATCTTCAGTAAATATTGCTTTACTGTTTCTAAAAAAATTAAACAAAAGCAATTCCTTCCCTTCCTGTTTTTCGTTTGTTCATTACCGTTATATACTTTTCTTTAAAAAAAATCAAAAGATATTTTTTTTAAAAAAAAATACCCTATTAATTTGGTAGGATAATAAAGACACTTTACATTTGCACCAGTTCTTTAAAAATTACTTATCAAGAAAGGCAGAGGGAAAGGCCCTGTGAAGCCTTAGCAACCGTCTCTTCCGGAAAGAGAAATGGTGCTAATTCCGTCGCGGTATTAAACCACGGCTAGTTAAGTCAGATGCTATTGTTTTAAACAAACTATTTATATTATTAAAAGCGCTTCTGATTCCGGAGCGCTTTTTTTATTTGTATAAAAGCAAATTTCTTCTCCTCTTTACAAGTAATTCTTAAAATTACAATTACAATTAAAAAAACAAGACAGTGAAACAGATCAACCCGATCAATTTATCCCCAACCGTTTCCCATAACCTCGAAGACGCGCCTCAAAGTTGCTGTTGCAAATTTGAGCGTTGCTGTTGTAGTAAATAACTCTGCCACTTTTTTTAGCGTAACTATTATTCACCGGCTATTTTGTGCAGGTTCGCGAACTGTATTAGTATCCGTACTGTTATCGCTATGCTCTTTCAGGTAATTAAAAACTTTTTTTCATTCTTTAATCAAATATTATGTTCAGGAATTTTATTGTATTATTTAAAAATTTTAAAGTGATAACCGGATTTATTTTTATCCTGTTATCACTAAGCGCGACTGCCCAAACATTTTCAGTAAACGGGACGGTCATTTCAAAAAAAACCGGTCAACCTTTAACTGCTGTAACCGTTACTGACAAAGGGAATAAACAATCTGCAATAACAGATGAAAACGGGAATTTCAAATTGGATTTACCAGGTAAAAGCGTACTTGTTTTTTCTTCTGTAGGTTATAAATCCCAGGAGATAAATGTTAGTCCAAACACTACTTCTATAAAAGTTTCTTTAGAAGAAGAAGAGGATGTATTGAATGAGGTAGTGGTAACTGCATTGGGGATTTCTAAAGAAAAAAAGTCATTGGGTTATGCAGTGCAGGAACTGAAATCCAAAGACATTTCAGAGGCAAAAGAAACCAATCTTGTAAATGAATTAGCGGGAAAAATTGCCGGCGTAAATGTTACCAACAGCCAGGGCGATATGGGATCTTCCAGAATTATTATTCGCGGCGAAACTTCTATTGATGGAAATAATCAACCGTTATTTGTGGTGGATGGCGTACCCGTAGATAATTCGCAGTTGTTGGGTACAGGAGGTTCCAGGGATTTTGCCAATGCTATTTCAGATATTAATTCAGAAGATATAGAATCCATCAGCGTGCTGAAAGGCCCGAATGCAGCCGCCCTTTATGGTTCACGTGCAGCTGCCGGAGTTATTTTAATAAAAACAAAAAGCGGTAAAAATAAAAAAGGACTTGGCATCACGCTCAACTCAAATACGACTTTTTCAAACTTATTAATTTTACCCGCTTACCAGAATTCTTTTGGGCAGGGATCTAACGGAAATTTCAGTTTTGTAGATGGAAAAGGCGGTGGCATCAATGATGGCGTAGATGAAAGCTGGGGGCCGGCATTAGATGGAAGGTTGATTCCGCAGTTCAATTCAAAAGGAGTGCCGGTGCCGTTTGTAGCGCATCCAAACAATGTTCGGGACTTTTTCAATACCGGTTATACTTTGAATAATGGTGTTGCAATTGCCGGCTCTGACGAAAAATATGACTTTCGTTTTTCTTATAATAATCAAAAACAAACCGGTGTAATTCCAAATTCTGAGCAGGGAAAAAATTCATTTCTATTAAATACAAGCTATCACATCACACCAAAGCTAACCTTACACGCAATTGCTAATTACATCCGTGATGATGCCGGTAATCTTCCTGGTGCAGGTGGAAAAAGATCAACAAGCACTATGCTGCAATTTACCTGGTTTGGACGGCAGGTTGATATCAGCCAGTTAAAAAATTATCTGGATGCTGATGGAAATACATTTAACTGGAACAACAGTTATTACAGTAATCCTTATTTTGTAGCATATGAGAATACCGTAGGACAAAGGCGCGATCGCATCATTGGCAGCGTGGAATTGAATTATAAAATAGGCAAAAATCTCGTTGCAAATTTGCGTAGCGGAAATGATTATTATACAGATCGCAGAAAATTGAAAATTGCCTATGGAACAAGCGGAACGCCATATGGTTCCTATGAAGAAGATGCTTATACGTTAAGCGAAAACAACACAGAAGCGACGCTTGATTTTAATAAAAAAATTAATCGTGATTTTTCTATTGATGTTTTGGCGGGCGGAAATATCCGCAGCAACAGTTATGAAGAAAATGATCAAATGGCTCCAAAGCTGGCTGTCAGTGGAGTTTACACCTTAAGTAATTCCCGCGACCCGCTTATCTCTTCCAATTATTTCAGCAACTTAAAAACCTATAGTTTGTTTTCTTCTGCGCAAATTGGTTATAGAAACTATGCCTTTTTAAATCTTACGGCAAGAAACGACTGGTCATCTACTTTACCTGCCGAAAACCTATCTTATTTTTATCCTTCAATAAATGGAAGCCTTATTTTAACACAGGCACTGGACATCAAAAGTGATTTTTTAAGTTATGCAAAAGTGCGTGGTGGCTGGTCAAAAGTGGGTAAAGCGGCAGATGCTTATCAACTGATAAACACTTACAATTTTACTGCGCCATTTGGTTCCAATCCTCAGCAAAGCGCCGCCAGCAAAGATCTTAACCCAAATCTGAAACCTGAGACAACAACCTCTGCCGAAGCAGGTGCGGAAGTAGGTTTATTTAATGGTGCGCTACATCTTGATTTGAGTGTTTACAATACAAATAGCATTGATCAGATTTTAAGTGTGGACGTAAGCCCTTCAACAGGTTATACAAAAAAACTGATCAATGGTGGTAAAATAAATAATAAAGGTTTTGAAGCACAGGCCGGAATTAAAGCTTTCAAAGCAAGCAAATTCAGCTGGGATGTAAATTTGAATTATTCGCAGAATCACAGTGAGGTTTTAGAACTGGATAAAGAAGGCAGGTTGCAGAGTTATGTTTTAGGCTCAGATCGCACTGTACAGGTACTTGCGGCTGTTGATCAGCCTTATGGAACCTTGTTTGGAAATGCTTACTTGCGTAACGCTTCAGGGCAAATAATTGTAAAGGCAGATGGAACGCCAGCAATTAATCCTGCCAAACAATATCTTGGAAAATTTACTCCTGACTGGTTGGGAGGAATTAATAACAGTTTCACTTATAAAGGTATCAATCTTAGTTTCCTTGTGGATGCGAGAATCGGTGGATCTATTTATTCAAACACAAACAGGACGGGCACTTATACAGGAACACTTGCTACTACAATGCCCGGCCGCGATGCAGCCCATGGAGGATTAGCCTATTATTATCCGGATAATAAAACCTCTTTACCAGCAGTACAATTATCAAATGGAGCAACAGCCGGCCCTGGCGGAGAAACGGTTTATCATGATGGAAATATTTTTCCAGGTGTAACCGAGGATGGCAAACCAAATACAACAATTTTGCCAGCGCAACAATATTATAAAGGGTTTACAAACGTTGATGAGCAATTTGTTTATGACGCTTCTTTTGTAAAGCTGCGGGAAGTAAAACTCAGTTACACTTTACCATCAGAATGGATAAAAAATATTGGTTTCCAAAGCGCCACTGTTTCTCTTGTTGGCCGAAACCTTTGGATCATTTATAAAAAGGTTCCAAACATAGATCCTGAAACCGCATTCAATACCGGTAATGCTCAAGGCCTGGAAGATTTAACGCTTCCAACTGTCCGCAATATTGGTTTTAATATCAACCTTAAATTTTAATTATCATGAAACTTAAATATGCTTCTTTAATATTTTTATCAATCCTCTTATTTTCAATAACGTCGTGCAAAAAAGAGCTGGTAAAGATTAACAAAAATCCAAACGCGGCACAAATAGCGCAACCAAATTATTTACTTACAGCAGCGACAAAATCTGCAGTAGATGAATATTGGGCAATAACACGAAGTACCAATCCCAGTTCGCTTTTCGTACAGCAATGGGCGATGATTCAATACACAGATCCTGACAGATATATTTTTACGAATAATGATTTCCAGGAATTCTGGACAGTTGAATATTCCAGCATTGTAAATCTTAATGAAATAATTAATCTTGCCGATGCTCAACAAAATACGAATTATAAAGGCGTTGCGCTTGTTTTGCGTTCATGGGCTTTTTCTTTGCTCACTGATGCTTTCGGTGATATTCCTTATTCACAATCTATCCAGATTGATAAATATCTGACACCCGCTTATGATCATCAAAAAGATGTTTATGAAGGAATACTGAATGATTTAAAAAATGCGCAGGCGGCTCTCGATCCGAATGGAAAAGCAATAGCGGGCGATATCATTTACAACAATAATATTTCTCTTTGGAAAAAATTTGCAAACGCTCTCCGGTTGCGCATTGCCCTTCGCATTTCAGACCGGGAACCGGAAATTTCCAAACAGGTTTTGGCAGACATCCAAAATGAAGGCGGTTCATTTATCAGCAATAACAGTGAAATTGCACAATTGCTTTATCTCAATTCACCGAACCAAAATCCGATTAGTAATTATTTCGATACAAGAGACGATTACCGGATCAGTAAAACGATCGTTGATAAATTAATTCAACTTCATGATCCACGATTACCGATCTATGCTAATAAAACAGCAGACCCTACACCACAACAATATGTAGGGCTTCCAAATGGTTTATTAGTTGGTGATGCCAGCAATTATGGCTTTTCTAAAACTTCAAAGCCGGGCACTTATTTTAGTAATCCTCATGCGCCGGCAGTGATTATCAGTTATGCAGAAGTTCTGTTTGACAGAGCCGAAGCTGCAGCACGTGGCTTCACCAATGAAAATGCAGAAAATTTGTATAATCAAGCCATTCTTGCATCTTTAGGCCAGTATAATATTTCTGATGCAGACGCAAATACCTATGTTAATTTGCCTGATGTACAATATGATGCCACAAATTTCAAAAAGTCGATTGGAGATCAAAAGTGGATTGCGTTATTTGGACAGGGTTTGGAAGCGTATGCGGAATGGCGAAGGCTGGATTATCCTCAATTACAACCTGCTGTTGCGGGAGTTTTGAACGGACAAATTCCCTTAAGATTTATTTATCCCGGCACAGAACAATCATTGAATGGAAAAAGTTATCAACAGGCCGTAGCTGACCAGGGACCGGATGTATTGACGACAAGATTATGGTTCGATGTCAAATAAAAAACTACAGCCGTTTTTTATTCAATAGTTAATTGAATTAAAAAACGGCTGTAATAATGATTTCAAACAAAATTATTTGGATTAATTTGTAAGCCTGATTATAAAAAGAAGAAAAAATTAACGATGAAAAAAAGAAGAATATCTCCTTTTAAAACTGCACTTGGATTTTGCTTTTTTATGATCTCGTTCACTTCCATTCATTGGTTGCCGAAATCAAATGAATTGAAAAATGGGTATTGGCGGGCAACTATTTTACGGCCGGACGGGCAACAAATTGTTTTTAATTTTCAAAGCAAAGACAGCGCAGGAAAAAAAATTATTTATGTCATAAACGGCAAAGAACATTTATTGGTTGACAGCATTGAAACCCGCGGTGATTCTGTATTTATTGAAATGCCTTTTTTTGAATCCAGCTTCAAAGCGAAAATAACGAATGAAGGAAACTTGGATGGAACCTGGATAAAAAAATATGGTGAAAGAGTACAGACTTTGCCTTTCAAAGCTGTCTATAATTTGAAAGAAAGATTTGAAGTTTCCACCCCACCGGTAGCAAATATTACAGGCAGATGGGTAACAAAATTTCAAACGAAAAACAACTCTGACACAATTGTTGCAGAATTTAAACAGGAGGGATCGCATCTATCCGGAACCTTCCTGGATCCCACAGGCGATTATCGTTTTCTGGATGGAATAGTAAGTGGCGATAGGTTAAAATTATCCACTTTTGACGGAGCACATGCTTATTTATTTACGGCAAAAATTGATAACGATAAAAAAATATCAGAAGGTAAATTTTATTCAGGCGCAAGAAGCATCCAGGATTGGAACGCAGTGAAAAATGCTGCAGCGGAAGTAGCCGACGGTTTTGGTGAAACAAAAATAAAACCGGGTTCAGGTAAATTAAATTTCACTTTTCCAAACAGCAATGATGCGAGTCAAGTTTCAATTAATGATAAAAAATATCAAGGCAAAGTTGTCGTGATCCAGATTCTTGGTTCATGGTGTCCGAATTGTATGGATGAAACAAAATTTTTGAGTGATTATTATAATAAAAATCGCCAGCGCGGTGTAGAAATAATCGGCCTTGCTTACGAACGTACAACTGACTTTAAAGAATCTCAAAAAGCTTTACAGCCATTCAAAAAAAGACTTCATGCGCAATACCCGATTTTAATAACCGGAGTAACGGTTTCAGATTCTTTGCGTGCAGAAAAAACATTGCCTCAATTAGAATCTATCAACGCGTTTCCTACCACAATTTTCATAGACAAAAAAGGAAATATCCGGAAAATTGAAACTGGTTTTGCCGGTCCGGCTACCGGAGAGCATTATACAGAGTTTAAAAATAAATTCAATAAGATTATAAATGAATTGCTTGCAGAAAAATAAATTCTTCCCCAACTTTTTAAAGACTGAGGAATTTTTTACCTGATATGTCTGTTTCAATTAAAATTGTTATATTTGGGAAATAAATATTTGACAGTGTTGATGCGAAATCAGTAAGATAATTTGATAGCAAATAAAAATTGGCATCATATTCTCATTTGATTTAGGCAATCTAATATATTTTTAAGATAGCATCCCCCGCTGTTCTTTTAAATGTATCAATATCAATCCTTTGAATTACTGCAAATTTAAAATCATTAAAAATGCAGAAGAATTGGTATGCAGTGTACACTAAACCGCACTGCGAAAGAAAAGTTTCTCTTTTACTTTCCAAAAAAAAGATTGAAAATTTTTGCCCATTAAATTTCAAAGAATACAGAAGCCTTTTCAGAAAGAGCATTTTGTACGAACCCGTTTTTAATTCTTATGTTTTTGTAAAATGTACCCTTGAAGATGCTATTACTTTGAGCAAGCAAATAAATGGAGTTATTAGCCTCCTTTATTGGAAAGGAAACCCGGCAACCATTAATGAAGCTGAAATAAATGCGATTCGTGAGTTTACAAAAGAACAGCATGATATAAAATTGGAAAAATTGAATCCTAAAATTGAAGCGATTGAAAACAAAAATGTCTCATACCTACTTGACGGACAAATTGTTAGGGTAAAAAATAAACCTGTCAAAGTGGATTTACCTTCATTGGGTTATACGATGGTTGCAAATGTAAAAGAGACTGGCATCCTTGGCAGCCCATTAGCCAACCAACAGCTGAGCATATTAGCGAATTAATTTTTTTACCTCTTCCACTCCTGTTGTTGCCGGTTTTTTTATAATGATAAAATTATGATGTGGCGGAAGAAAAGGTGGATTTTTATCAATAATGTATTTAGGAATTCCGGGTGGTAAGAAATCAATCAAACCTGCAGCCGGATATACCTGCAGCGATGTTCCCACCAACATAAATATATCTGCAGTTTGAAAAACTGCAGCTGCTTTTTCAATCATTGGAACCTGTTCGCCAAACCATACCACATGTGGCCGGAGTTGAAAACCGTCAGGCGCTTTTTCACCCAAATGAATGTCTTCATTTATTTCATAAAATGTATTTTCATCTTTTTCACTGCGCATTTTACAAATTTCCCCATGCAGATGAATCACATTTTTTGAACCTGCTTTTTCATGCAGATCGTCAATATTCTGTGTGATAACGGTAACATTATAATCACTTTGAAAATCGGCGATTCCTTTGTGAGCCGCATTTGGCAGGGCTTTGGCCACTTCTTTTCTTCTCTGGTTATAAAAATCCAAAACCAATTCAGGATTCTTTTGCCAGCCTTGAGGAGAAGCTACTTCATATACATCATATCCCATCCATAAACCATCACTATCGCGAAAAGTCTTCAGTCCGCTTTCAGCGCTGACTCCAGCTCCGGTAAGTACAATGAGATTCTTTTTCAAAATAAAAATTAAATGTTCAAATATAGAAGAAACAAAAAAAGATAAACAATGCCCGCTAATAAAAAATCATTTTTCTCCGCTCATTTTCATAATTAATCCCCATTCATCCGGGGTTACTTTTTGAACAGATAATCTTGAATTTTTCACCAGCTCCATATTCTCAAACTTTGGCTCTGCTTTTATTTCAACAAGTGTTACCGGTCTTTTTAAAGTTTTAACCGGCTTCAAATCTACTACTACCCAATTTTTATCTTCAGTCGTCGGATCCTGATATGCTTCTTTTACTACCATTGCCACTCCCACAATTTCCATCCCTTCATTGCTGTGGTAAAATAATACTTCATCACCTTTTTTCATATCTCTCAAATTATTTCTCGCGGCATAATTTCTAACTCCATCCCAATATGTTTTTTTATCTTTTAAAAATTGCTGCCAGCCGTATTTAAAGGGTTCGGATTTTACCAACCAATAATTCATTGTTGTTTTTTATAAAATTTGTAAAAAATAAAAGTAAGAACAAATTATAAATAACGATTCCTTTTTTGCGATATAAAGTTCCTTTTTCGTAAAAAATTATTTAATCTTTTGAAGGTTAAAAAAAGCGTTACAGGAATTTCTAAAAAAATAACCGGTTTTCTATAAAATTATTTATTTTGAATGCTGTTATATTTTTTCAAAATTGGAATTACTTTTTCCAATGGCAATGATTCTGCTTTATTTCCATTTCTTCCGGTAACCGTTTTTGCGGCGAATAAAGAATTAATAATGGCTTCTTCTGTTGCCTCAATCGTTGCCAGAAACAGAGGAGACATTTCATCATTTTGTAAAACAGGAATATTTATTATTTCCTGCCCGGCTGGAGCCGTCAGACGGGGTTGCTTTGCTGTATAAGCCACACGGGAAGCCGTATCTGTTGAAAATGCTATAACGTAATCTCCGCTTCCGTTTGATTCGATGCCACCGGTTTTTCCCATTCCAATTATTGCACGTTTTGCAAGGCGTAAAAGATTGCGGTGATCTAATGGCGCATCGGTTGCCACAATTATCATACAGGAGCCATCCAAGTTATTTAAAAGTTGATTGCTAAAGCTGAATTTTCCCAATTCTTTTCCCACCGGAACGCCATTGATTTGTAGTACACCACCAAAATTCGTTTGAACCAAAACCCCAACCGTATAGCCACCCAAACTTTCCGGCAATTTCCTCGAAGAAGTGCCGATACCGCCTTTATAACCAAAACAAACCGTTCCGGTTCCGGCGCCCACCGCACCTTCTTCTACCCTGCCATCTTTTGCATTTTTTATTGCTGATAAAACATCATCTTTTGTTATGTGCCTTCCGCGAATATCATTCAAAAAGCCGTCGTTTGTTTCTCCAACAACAGCATTTACAGACACAACATTTTCATTTCCTTTTTCATTCAGTGTATAATCAATCAGCGCATCCATTGCGGTGGAAACATTGAGTGTGTTGGTTAAAATAATCGGTGTTTCAATATTTCCCAATTCATTTATTTGTGTGCTTCCGGCGAGTTTACCAAAACCATTTCCAACAAACACCGCAGCAGGAACTTTTTGCTGAAAAATGTTTCCGTCATAAGGCAGGATAGCCGTGACTCCCGTATGGATAGAATCGCCTTTTATCAAAGTTGTGTGGCCAACTTTTACTCCGGCAACATCGGTAATACTGTTTAATTTACCGGTTTGCATTACGCCGATTTTCACGCCATAATCCCTGGTTCTTCTCTTATGCTGCGCTTTCAACATCATTGGCATAATAAATAAAATAAAAAGAAGAAAATTTTTAAACATACATACAATTATAATCCTTTTTCGAGAGAAAATAACGAATGATTTCTTTACTTTACATCATGAATCTTCCCGAATTTACATCAGCGTATTGGCTTTTTTTACTCACGCTGATTTTCTTTATCATTATCACGGCAAGATATTTTTTGGTAGCAGGATTGTTCTATTTTATTTTTTATGCCTGGTTCCCTTCCACATTTGAAGCCAGAAAAATCAATAAGAAAAAATACAAAAAAGGCCAGTTTAAAAAAGAGATAAAATGGAGCATTATAACGTCGCTGCTTTTTTCTGTTGCCGGAACAATTACGGTGATTCTCTGGCAAAAAGGATACACAAAAGTTTATACAAAAATTGATTTGTATGGATGGTGGTATTTGCCTGCAAGCCTTAATATCCTTATGCTTTTGCACGAAACTTATTATTACTGGCTTCATCGCTGGATGCACAAACCGGCGATATTTAAAATCGTGCATAAAGTACATCACGAGAGTAATATTGCTTCGCCTTTTACCGCTTTTTCATTTCATCCGGCAGAAGGATTTTTGCAGGCAATTTTTTTACCAATTATGCTGATGATTTTGCCCATGCATTATTACATAATTATCATTCAATTAACGATTATGACTTTCAGCAGCGTTATCAATCATTTAGATATTGACATTTATCCAAAAAACGAAAAAAATATTTTGACAAAGTGGATAATCGGCGCAGCACATCATGCCCAGCATCATAAATTCTTCAAATATAATTATGGTTTATATTTTACTTTTTGGGATAAGATAGAGAAGACGGACGACCGACCGCAGATGACCAGCGATCAACGACCGATGATTGAAAAGTTAAATAATCGAATTCCCTCTTCTTAAAACATTTATTCCATTTATAAAACCTATCTTTGCGGCTAATTTTTTATAAACAACAACACAATGGACAACAAAAACACAGGAACCGTTAAATTTTTCAATTCTGAAAAAGGATTCGGTTTTATCAAACACGATGATTCTTCTAAAGAAACATTTGTGCATGCAAGCGGATTAATTGATGAAATTAAAGAAAATGACAAAGTGGAATTTGACTTGCAAAATGGCAAAAAAGGCATGAATGCCGTTAATGTGAAATTAATCGGCTAAAATCGATATTTCAATGCAAAAAGGGCAATCTGAAAAGGTTGCCCTTTTTTTATTTCTTTTTTTAAAATTTCATTTGTGGAAATAAAGAAATAGAATCAGTCCGTTCTCCTTTTTCAATTTGCATCGTACATTGCATCAGCATGAAATATTACATCATAGCCGGCGAAGCGTCCGGCGATTTACACGGAAGTAATTTGATAAAAGAGATTCAGAAACTGGATCCAAATGCTGACATTCGTTCCTGGGGAGGCGATAAAATGAAAGCTACAGGAGCCGTGCTGGTAAAGCATTACAAAGATTTGGCATTTATGTTTTTGGTGCAAGTAATCAAAAATCTTCCAACGATTTTAAAGAATTTTAAATTTTGCAAAAACGATATTTCCGCGTTTAATCCTGATATCATCATTTTTATAGATTATCCCGGATTTAATTTACGAATGGCCAAATGGGCGAAAGAAAATAATTACAAAACGGTATTTTATATTTCCCCGCAAGTGTGGGCATGGAAAGAAAACCGTGTGAAAAATATCAAAAAGTATATTGATAAAATGCTTGTTATTCTTCCATTTGAAAAAGATTTTTATAAAAAATGGAATTACGAAGTGGAATACGTGGGGCATCCTTTGGTAAAAGTGATAGAGGATTTTAAAAAGGAGCATCCGGAAATTCATGTTTCTGAAAACACCATTGCCTTGCTTCCCGGGAGCCGCAATCAGGAAATAGAAACCAAACTTCCTGTAATGCTTCAGGCAACAAAAAACTTTCCGGATTATCAGTTTGTAATTGGTAAAGCTCCTTCAATTGATGATGAATTTTATGAAGGTCTTATAAAAGATTACAAAAATGTAAAAGTAATATCGAATGATACGTATTCGCTGTTGATGAAGTCTGTTGCGGCTTTGGTCACATCCGGAACTGCTACTTTGGAAACCGCTTTATTCGGTGTTCCTGAAATTGTTTGTTACAAAGCCGGAAATATTTCTTACCAGATTGCAAAGCGGCTGGTAAAATTAGAATTTATTTGCCTGGTCAATTTAATCATGAATAAAGAAGTGGTAAAAGAACTGATTCAAAATGATCTTACTCAGAAAAAAATAACTGCTGAATTAAAAAAAGTATTATTTGATTCAGAAAAAAGACAACAACTTAAAGAGGATTATTCTGCATTAAAAAATTTGCTTTCGGAGGGCGGAAATGCCTCAGAAAATGCTGCAAAAATTATTTATTCCTTTCTTACTGAATCATAAACCACTTTATTTAACACTTTAAAAAGTTTACAACAAATAAAGAAATCTAATTGATTTCGAATTAAAATTCTGTTTTTGTTTTCCATTCAATGGCCAATGGGAGTGGGAATAAAAATCTGCATAGCGTCCGTAAAATTACTATACATAAAGTTTATTCTAAATACGAAAGTCATAAATTTTTCAGAATTTTTCCACTTTTTCTCCCCGCTATAATTGAGAAATATTTTTATCATAGAATTATCATAATTATGGCACACTATGTGAAGGGAAACTTCCAATAATTACTACAACTGGTGTTTTCTTTTAATGACATCAACAGATTATGCGGTCCATAAACCAAAATACTGTAGTAAAAAAAAATAAAACTTATTGATTTTTTATAAAATAATTATATATGAATCGCGTACTCATTGTTGACGACAACAGGGATATTTTATGGGTTGTTGAAGTAATTCTGAAAAGGTACGGTTTTGAAGTAATGACCACATTAAAAGGTGAAGAGGTCTTATCCAAAACAAAAATGTTTTCACCACAACTAATTCTGCTCGATGTTTTTCTTTCAGGCATAGACGGAATTGATATTTGCAACACTTTAAAATCTACTCCGGAAACTAAAGACATTCCGGTAATCATGATTTCTGCACATACCAATTTTAAAGAAGTAAAAAAGTTCTGCCGGGCTGATGATTTTATGTCAAAACCTTTTGATGCAAATGAATTGGTAAGAAAAATAAATTATTTTATCGGAGACGCCATAAAAGAATAGCACAGTCACAGGCTTTTTATCTGATGCAATTTTCTTCCACTTAAATATTTTTCCCGGATAATTTCGTATGTCTGTTTCTCATGCACCTTACTTTCTAACCATGAAATAATATCAAGATAAGCAAACGCACGGGTTTCAAATTTGCTTGTCTCCAACTGTTTTATTTTGTTTAATAATTTTTCAAATTCAGGTTTTAGTTTTCTTGCAGATAAATAAAATGACTTACGCAAGAATTTAAAGATTTCTTCTTCTACCAGGCTCAGATTTTGCATCTTTGCCATAAAGCGATAAACCGTTTTGATGAGGTATTCCAATAACTGAAAATTTCCAAGTTCATAATGCGCTATAAGGTGCAACAGGCGGGCATAACATTGCAAATCGTTACGCAGGTTTACTTTCCAATTGATGATTTTATTGAGATAATCAATGGCATTGTCAAAATCACCTGCGCCAAAATAAAGTGACGCAATTTTATAATAAAAAATCAATGTACGGTGTTGATCCAGGAATAAATTATACTCTTCCAGTTTGCTGGTTATTTCTCCGACAATATTTAAACCCTCTTTAAAAGTTCCTTCTAAAAAATGCTGATTAATTTTAGCAATATACAGATAAACAAAAACCTGAATTTTATTATTATCGTTCTGCTTTACAATATCCGAATTACTAAATTCTTCAAACAATGCAAGTGTTTTATTAAACCCAGAATAATTTCTTAAAGTGAAATGTGCATTCAATAAATTGTGCATGCCTTTTATGTAATTTCCGGTTTCAATTTGTATCATCGCTGGTTCGTCTAAAAAAAGATTTACCCATTTTTGAGTATGACGGTAATACATCAGATAATCCTGGCGGATAAATGCATACCAGCAATAACTTTGATGATAATAAAGCTTTTCATAAAATCCTTGCGGTTCCTGAATTTCAGCCGTTAAATGTAATTGAAAAAAATTTTCAATTTCATTTTCATCATCCCTGTTTCTTGCCAAACCATTTTTGATATACCAGCTGTATAATTGCAAAGCAAGATTAGAAAGTTTCGTTTGTTTTAAAAGATGTTCATTAGCAGTATTTACAGCCGTTGATAATTGATCCGCGCGGTCCTGCATACTCCTGGTGATATGAAGTGTTTCAATTTTCTTTTCTAAAATAAGTACTTCTATTTGAAAATTAATCTGGTTATTTGCGATCGCTATTTCTTTTATTCTTTCCAATACTCTCAGGCTTTGGTGATATAAACCCTTGTTGTAAAGTATCCTTGCAAAGTCCAATTGCTCATGTAGCTGAATGTCAATATTTCCACTACTTTCAAGCAATCTCAAGCTGCTTAAAATTTGCCGGTACAGGTGCGCTTTTACATTTGGGAGCTGTTGTTTTTTTATGGAAGAAGTTTTGCTAATCAAAACATTTTCATCATAGGAAGCCATCTTATCAATGGCATCAAATAATTGCACCACTTTCAAATCATTATTTGAAGAATTTCTTTGTACATATAATTTAAAATTCCTTTTCTCTGATTTTTGCAGAGAATGAATTAATTGAAATAACGAATCTGTAGAACGGTTCGGCATTGTGATAAAAAATAAAAATAAATCAAGTAATTTTTTATCGAAAAATAAAAAAACTACTTTCTTAAAATTTAAACATCTTCTGCTTCAAAGATATAATTAAAAAGTACTTAGTAAAAAGAACCTCTTTTTTCTTCAATACAGAAAATCAATTTACCATTTAATTTTCTTATTCCAACTACCAAAAGAAGTCTTAAGAAAAAATTAGAAGATTTTAACTCTGTTAAGTTTTCCTTTATTTAAAAAAATCATAAAAAGCATTGGGGTAAAAGCACAAATAATGGCATTTCCTATTTTTTTTGAATCAAATAGTTAAAAAGAATTCAACGTTTTAGTTGTTGAGCATCGTAGTTAAATTGACCTGAAACATACTGACAATAAGACTTTCCTGAAAATGCACTTCATTTCAGAAGCGTAAATTCAATGTTATATTGATTAGATTCAAAGATATTAAGTTTCTAATTTCGGAAAGAGTACAGATAGTTTCATTAATTCTGAAAAAATCTTTCTAAAAAAAATTCTATGGATAAGATAATAATTTTTGACACCACTTTACGCGATGGCGAACAGGTCCCGGGTTGCAAATTAAATACAAATGAAAAAATAGATCTTGCGTTGCAATTAGAAGAACTTGGCGTTGATGTAATCGAAGCTGGCTTTCCTATTTCGAGTCCGGGAGATTTTTCTTCTGTAGAAAAAATTTCAAAAAATATTCACAACGCAACTGTTTGTGCTTTATCACGTGCAGTTCAAAAAGATATCGAAACGGCAGCCCATGCTTTGAAATATGCACAGCGGCCACGCATTCACACCGGAATCGGTACTTCAGATTTTCATATCAAAAGCAAATTCAATTCTAATCGTGAAGAAATTTTAAAAAGAGCAGTTCAGTGTGTAAAATGGGCAAGAAATTTTACAGATGATGTAGAGTTTTATGCAGAAGATGCTGGCAGAACTGAAAATGAATATTTAGCAAAAGTGATTGAAGCGGTAATAAAAGCTGGTGCTACAACCGTAAATATTCCAGACACAACTGGTTATTGTTTGCCGCATCAATATGGAGAAAAGATTGCTTTTTTAAAAAATAATGTAAGCAATATTGATAAGGCAATTATTTCTTGTCATTGTCATAACGATCTTGGATTGGCAACAGCGAATTCAATTTCCGGAGCTATAAATGGCGCGCGCCAAATTGAATGTACCATCAACGGTTTGGGCGAAAGAGCCGGAAATACTTCACTGGAAGAAGTAGTGATGATTATCAAACAACACAAAGCATTGGGATTTTTAACTGGAATAGATTCTACAAAATTAAATCCAATGAGCAGGTTGGTTTCTGATACAATGCGGATGCCTGTTCAACCAAATAAAGCAATTGTTGGCAGCAATGCATTTTCACATTCTTCAGGAATTCACCAGGATGGATTTTTAAAAGATACGCTTACCTATGAAATCATCAGTCCTGAAGAAGTGGGCGCTGATAGTTCTAAAATCGTTCTAACGGCAAGAAGCGGACGCAGTGCGCTTGCTTATCGTTTTCAAAAGTTAGGATATGAATTTTACAGAAACGATGTGGATATTTTATATGACCGTTTTTTAAAAGTAGCCGACCATAAAAAAGTAGTGGAAGACGCAGATCTTTCTGAACTGGCTGCCAGTTATCAAAAATCAGTTGTCAACGTTTAACCAATTGCTGAAAGCTGAAAGCTGAAGGTTCAGACCTAATATCTAATACCTTACGTAATAAAAAATGAGCAAAACATTATTTGATAAAATCTGGGATAAGCATCTGGTAAAATCAATACCCGACGGACCCGATGTAATATATATTGATAAACATTTTATCCATGAAGTGACAAGTCCGCAGGCTTTTTCAGGAATTGAAAAAAGAGGATTGCAACTTTTCAGGCCTGTGAAAACCATTGCCACAGCAGATCACAATGTCCCGACGATTAACCAGCATCTTCCAATCTTAGAAGAACTGAGCAGAAGGCAGGTTCAAAAACTGGTTGATAATTGTAAAAATCATCATGTAGAATTGTATGGATTAGGACATCCTTTCCAGGGAATAGTTCATATTATCGGTCCTGAATTAGGAATTACACAACCCGGAATGACAATCGTTTGCGGTGATAGCCACACCTCTACTCATGGCGCTTTTGGCACCATCGCTTTTGGCATTGGGACAAGTGAAGTAGAAATGGTTTTTGCTACACAATGTATTTTACAAAACAGGCCGAAAGTAATGCGCATTAATGTTGAAGGAAAATTAAACAAAGGCGTGGTTTCAAAAGATATCATTCTCTACATTATTTCAAAAATCTCTGCAAGCGGCGCCACCGGCTACTTTGTGGAATATGCCGGCTCTACAATCCGGGCTCTCTCTATGGAGGCAAGAATGACTATCTGTAACATGAGTATAGAAATGGGTGCACGAGGTGGAATGATCGCACCGGATCAAACCACTTTTGATTATTTGAAAAACAGGTTATTTGCTCCAAAAGATGACGAGTGGGATAAAAAATCAGAGGAGTGGAAAAAATTATATTCTGATGAAGATGCAGTGTTTGATAAAGAAATAAATATCAATGCTGAAGATATTGAGCCAATGATCACTTATGGTACAAATCCGGGACTGGGAATTTCCGTGAACTCTGCCATACCAACTATTGAAAGCATTTCAGATGAAGGAGAAAGAAAAAATCTGATCAAAGCATTGGACTATATGGGATTGAAGGCAGGACAATTTCTGAAAGGGATGCCTGTTCAAAACGTTTTTATCGGGAGCTGCACAAATTCAAGGATCGAAGATTTGCGCATGATTGCTTCCATTATAAAAGGGAGAAAGAAAAACGAAAATGTAAATGTATTGATCGTTCCCGGCTCCCACCAGGTAGGTGCACAGCTGGTTGCTGAAGGATTGGATATAATTTTTAATGAAGCGGGTTTCCAAATCAGGCAAGCCGGTTGCAGTGCCTGTTTGGGAATGAATGAAGATAAAATTCCGGCAGGAGAATATTGTATTTCTACCAGCAACAGAAATTTTGAAGGCAGGCAGGGCGCTGGTTCCAGAACTTTATTAGCAAGCCCCTTAACGGCTGCTGCCGCTGCTATTACCGGAGTTGTAACAGATGTAAGAGAATTTTTAAATTAAGAAAATGAAGGCAATAAAACATATTCAAAGCACTTTTATTCCTCTTCCTGAAGAGAATATTGATACGGATCAAATTATTCCTGCAAGATTTTTAAAATCAACTTCGCGCGAAGGATTTGGTAAAAATCTTTTTCGCGACTGGAGATATTATCATAACGATGAAGCACAACCGAAAATGGATTTTATTTTAAACAAACCTGAATACAAAGGTTCTATTTTAGTTGCAGGAAAAAATTTTGGCTGCGGTTCTTCACGTGAGCATGCTGCCTGGTCTTTGCTTGATTACGGTTTCAATGTTGTCATATCCAGTTTTTTTGCAGATATTTTTAAAAATAATGCATTAAATAATGGCGTACTTCCGGTGCGGGTGAGTGATGAATTTCTTCAAAAGATCTTCAGGCTTGAAAACGGTTCCACGCTTTCTGTTGCTTTGGAAAATCAAACGATAACTATTGATGCAACAGGAGACCAGGAAAATTTTGATATCAATAATTATAAGAAAACCTGTCTGCTGAATGGCTATGATGACATTGATTATTTGCTGAGCATAAAAGAAGACATTATCAATTTTGAAAAGACACTTGCCTGAAATAAAAAATAAAATGAATAAACCATCCATCATAGTAAAAGATCTTGTTGTGAAAATGCAGGAGAAAACTGTGCTTGATGGAATTTCTTTTTCACTTCTTCCAAATCATCACCTGGCGATTCTTGGAAGTGCTGAAAGTGGCAAAACAACTTTAGTAAATGCGATTGCAGGAAGAATATATTTCTCAGGAAATATTTTTACTGATTGCAGTGATATAACGGGAACGCATACACGAATTCAATTTATACAACAACGTTATGCATTTAAAAATTTATCGGGCACCTCTCAATTTTATTATCAGCAACGTTTTAATAGCTTCGATTCAAGCGATGCACCTACAATTTTTGAAGAAATATTAAGAATAATTCCCGGCTGTAAACAAACAAATAATATCAATTCTGTCTTAGAAGATTTAGGAATTTTACATTTGAAAAATGCTCCGCTTATTCAATTATCCAGCGGCGAACATAAAAGATTTCAATTGGCAAAAGCATTGGTAAATCCTCCACAGTTGCTGATTTTAGACAATCCTGATACCGGACTTGATATTTTAATAAGAAAGAAATTAAATAAAATACTAAATAACATTTCTGAAAAAGGCACACAAATTATTTTAATTTCCGGAACGTTTCCAATTCCGGATTTTATTACTCACGTCGCTTTTCTTCAAAATAAAAAATTGGATTTTTTTGGGACGAAAGAAAATTTTCATGCAATTATAGAGAACACCAATATAGAGAACACCAACCGTGAGCACACAGAAGAAACAAAAACATTTTATAACCCAGAACTGTTGCCTGCTTCAAATAAAGATATTCAATTTGAAACAATAGTTGAAATGAAAAATATTCATTTGAATTATGGAGATCATGTTATTCTCAAAAATGTGAATTGGGAAATAAAACAGGGAGAAAAGTGGTTACTAAAAGGGCATAACGGTACAGGAAAATCCTCTTTATTAAGCCTGATAACCGGCGATCATCCACAGGCATATTCTAATGAGATTTATTTATTTTCAAAACGAAGAGGTAGCGGCGAAAGCATCTGGGACATTAAGCAAAAAACAGGATATATTTCTCCTGAATTGGATGCTTATTTTGATAAAAATATTACCTGTTTCAATGCGATCGCATCAGGCTATTTTGACACAATTGGTTTGTTTAAAAAATTAAGTACAGCACAATATAACAACATAGTTCAATGGTTGGATTTTTTACAACTTTCTCATGTGTCAAACAAGCCCCTGCACTCAATTTCGACTGGTCTCCAACGGATGATCTTGCTTTCAAGGGCTTTGGTAAAAAATCCGCCATTGTTAGTTTTGGATGAGCCATGCCAGGGGCTGGATGAGAAACAAAGCGCACAATTTGTTTCTTTGATAGACCACATTTGTACAGGCTCAAACAAAACTTTAATTTATGTTAGCCATGACGAAAGTAATATTCCAATATGTATTGAGAAAGTGTTCCAATTAGAAAAAGAAAAACCTAAAAATTATTCATTTATTCACCAAATTGAATATGCCGTAGCCTGATAAAACAATTATTCTAAACCAAAAATAAATCCGCAGTGCGTAGAAAAAAATGAACAAGAACATTACCGTTATTCCTGGAGATGGCATTGGCCCGGAAGTGACCCGCGAAACTTTAAAAGTATTAAATGCAATCGGTGCAAAATTTCATCACCAATTCAATTTCACTCATTGCCTGATGGGTGCAGTGGCAATTGACAAAACTGGTGAACCACTGCCACAGGAAACTATAGATAGTTGCCACAAAAGCGATGCAGTTTTACTGGGAGCAATCGGGCTCCCAAAGTATGATAACAATCCTTCTTTGAAAGTAAGGCCTGAACAGGGTTTGCTGAAATTGAGAAAAGAATTGCAATTGTTTGCAAACATTCGTCCTATATCAACCTATAAATCTTTGCAGCATCTTTCTCCTTTGAAAGAAAAACAATTAACCGGAGTAGATTTTATCATTTACAGAGAACTGACAGGCGGAATTTATTTTGGTAAAAAAGAATTAAATGAAGCCGGAACTGAAGCTTCGGATTTATGCATTTATAATGCAGATGAAATAAACAGAATTGCCCATTTAGCTTTTGCTGCTGCACAAAAAAGAAAAAAGAAGTTGACATTGGTTGATAAAGCAAATGTTCTCGAAACATCAAGGCTGTGGAGAAAAAATATCCAGGAAATATCTAAGAATTATCCGGATGTAAAAGTGGATTACATGTATGTTGACAATGCTTCTATGCAAATCATTGTCAATCCCAGGCAATTCGATATAATCCTTACTGAGAACATGTTTGGTGATATTTTAAGCGATGAGGCGAGTGTCATTAGCGGCTCATTGGGATTACTTCCTTCCTCATCAATCGGAGAGGTAAATGCATTGTTTGAACCCATTCATGGTTCATATCCCCAAGCCGCAGGAAAAGATATTGCCAACCCGATTGGCTCTGTTTTATCCGGCGCTTTGATGATGGAGTATTTTGGGTTAAGCGAAGAAACAAAAGCCATAAGGGATGCGGTTGACTGGACTTTGAATAATGGTTTTGTAACAAAAGATATTGACCCTGTAAATTCTTACTTTACTTCCACTATCGGCGAGTTGATAAGCAATTATATTTCCAATGATATTCCTCAACATTCAAACATCAGGAATATGGCTTTGGGACAAGCGACAATTATTTAAATAAAGATTGCCAACTTTTAAAAAGTTGGCAATCTTAAAAAAAGTTCTTTGTTTTCTAAAAAGGGTATATTAAGTTTGCCAAACAATTTTCATCAATGTTAAAAGGCAAAATACTTAATGGCATTCCAAATATTTCAGTAATTATTATTGCTGTCATCGTCATTATTATATCCTTGAATGGAGGTGGAATTATTAGTTAAAAAAAATAAATTTTTAAAAATAGCCCGCCTCCAAAAGAAGCGGGTTTTTTTTTATTTTAACCCCTTTCAAAAAAGATTTTTATGTATTACAACGACAACACTTTTATTTTTCTGAATGGAGAAATTGTAAAGGCTTCCGAAGCAAAAATTGATTTGTACGGACAAACGCTACACTATGGCTACGGTGTGTTTGAAGGAATCCGTTCTTATAAAACAGCAGAAGGAAAAACAAAAATTTTTAAAGAAGAAGCGCATTTTGAAAGATTGAAAAACTCTGCATATGCACTCAATATTCCTTATACATGGAACAATGAAGATTTAATAAAAGCAACCTACCAGGTTTTAGAATTAAATCATTTACAGGATGCTTATATCAGGCCGTTGATATACGCTCCTGCTAACATGAGTTTTGTTCGGAATCATGAATCTTTCATTGCGATTGAAACCTGGGAAATGAAACCTTTTCTTGGAGAGCAATTATTAAATGTAATGACCTCCTCTTTTGAAAGGCCTAATCCGAGAGGTTTTAAAATAGAAGCAAAAGCAACCGGCCACTATGTAAATTCTATTCTTGCATCACAGGAAGCAAAAGCAAAAGGTTATGACGAAGCTTTATTAAAAGATATGAAAGGCTTTGTAGCCGAAGCGCCGGGAGCAAATTTTTTTGTTGAGAAAAATAATGTTTTATACACACCGCAAACAGGAAATATTTTACCTGGAATTACAAGAGCCACTATTCTTGAAATATGCGCGCAGCTTGGCATTCAGACTATTGAAAAAAACATTACGCTTGCTGAAGTGCATGGTGCGGATAGTGCCTTTTTCTGTGGAACAGCCGCGGAAGTAATTGGTATCACCTCGCTTGATAAAATTCTATTTAGAAAAGAATGGAAAGATTCTCCTGGCAGCATTATCCAAAATGAATATAAAAATCTTGTTACAGAAAAAAAGAAACAGGAAAAATTAGAAACTGTATAATCAAAAATTAAATATTACCGTAAACAAACAAATAACTAAGATTTCAAATTTTACAAATGAACGATAATCTAAAAAATACAGAATTAAATAAATACAGTAAAACACTCACACAGGACGAAACCCAGCCAGGAGCACAGGCAATGCTTTATGGTATTGGATTCACTGATGAGGACATGAAAAAAGCCCAGGTAGGAATTGTAAGTATGGGTTATGAAGGAAATACCTGCAACATGCATTTGAATGATCTTGCAAAAATGGTAAAAGATGGCGTTAATAAAAATGATTTAATTGGACTGATTTTTAATACAATCAGTGTAAGTGATGGCATGGCAAATGGTACAGATGGAATGCGTTATTCGCTCGTAAGCCGTGATATCATTGCAGATTCTATCGAAGCAGTCTGTGGCGCACAATATTATGATGCCTTGATTGCAATTCCCGGCTGTGATAAAAATATGCCCGGATCTTTGATGGCAATGGGAAGATTAAACCGTCCGGCGATAATGGTATATGGGGGTACGATTGCTCCGGGACATTATAAAGGTGAAGATTTAAATATTGTTTCTGCTTTTGAAGCATTGGGACATAAAATTGCGGGCAATATTACTCCCGAAGATTTTAAGAATGTGGTTCGTCATGCATGTCCCGGTGCAGGCGCATGTGGTGGCATGTACACTGCAAACACAATGGCTGCAGCAATCGAAGCGATGGGAATGAGTCTGCCGTTTTCTTCTTCCAATCCTGCATTGAGCGAAGACAAAAAAAATGAATGCATGCATGCTGGAGAAGCCATTAAATTATTGCTTGAAAAAGATATCAAGCCTAAAGATATCATGACAAGAAAAGCATTTGAGAATGCAATAACAATTGTGATGGTTCTTGGAGGTTCAACTAATGCTGTACTGCATTTGATCGCTATGGCAAAAAGTATTGATATGGAATTAACGCAGGATGATTTTCAAAAAATCAGCGATAAAATTCCAATGCTGGCAGATTTTAAACCAAGCGGAAAATATTTAATGCAGGACCTGCATCAGTATGGTGGTGTTCCCGCAGTAATGAAATATTTATTGAAAGAAAATTTGTTGCATGGAGATTGCCTCACTGTTACGGGAAAAACCATTGCAGAAAACCTGGAAAATGTGCCTGACCTTGATTTTGAAAAACAAGATATTATACATTCTTTACAAAACCCAATCAAAAAAACAGGGCATTTACAAATCCTTTATGGCAATCTTGCTGAAGGTGGAAGCGTAGCAAAAATTACCGGAAAAGAGGGTGAGAAATTTACAGGGCCGGCAAGAGTTTTTGATGGTGAACATGATTTGATCCAGGGAATTAATTCAGGAAAAATAAAGCATGGAGATGTGGTGGTAATAAAAAATGTAGGGCCAAAAGGCGCGCCGGGAATGCCTGAAATGTTGAAGCCTACTTCTGCATTGATTGGTGCAGGACTTGGTAATAGTGTCGCATTAATAACGGACGGCAGGTTCAGTGGTGGCACACATGGCTTTGTTGTTGGACACATCACACCTGAAGCCTTTAAAGGAGGGTTGATCGGCCTTGTAGAGGATAATGATGAAATTGAAATTGATATAACGGTGAATAAAATTAATTTAAAAGTAAGGGAAGAGGTGATTGCAGAAAGAAGAAAAAAATGGAAGCAGCCTGCATTAAAAGCAACAAAAGGAATTTTATATAAATATGCTCATTGCGTCAGCAATGCAGCAGAGGGCTGCGTTACCGATGAGAATTTAAAAATGTAAAATTAAAAAAATTAAAAACTTAGTTATGGAAACACTTGAAATAACAAAAGAAGAAAAGAAATTAACATCTAAAACTATAACAAACGTTTCAGGTTCAGTTGCAGTTCTGGAAATCCTGATTGCTGAAAAAGTAAAAACTGTTTTCGGTTATCCTGGTGGTGCCATTATGCCTATTTATGATGCACTATACGATTATAATGATAAAATTGAACATATACTGACACGTCACGAGCAAGGCTCGATTCATGCCGCCCAGGGATTTGCAAGAACTTCCGGAGAAGTGGGTGTTGTGTTTGCTACCAGTGGTCCCGGAGCAACCAATTTAGTTACAGGACTTGCTGATGCTATGATTGACAGTACTCCACTGGTTTGTATTACCGGGCAGGTTTTCGCTCATCTTCTTGGCACAGATGCATTCCAGGAAACAGACGTTGTAAATATCACCACTCCTGTTACCAAATGGAATTACCAGATAACAGATGCAACAGAAATCCCTTCTGTTTTGGCAAAAGCTTTTTACATAGCAAAAAGCGGAAGGCCCGGCCCGGTTTTAATTGACATTACCAAAAATGCGCAGATTCAAAAATTTGATTTTG